>ERZ894236.412-NODE-412-length-53750-cov-23.1187_pt1 | contig 53750 bp, 34 predicted proteins | sample MGYA00380297_ERZ894236 | MGnify/ENA primary metagenome ERZ894236 (study PRJEB32331, sample SAMN06328420) | human gut metagenome | biome: human gut microbiome; feature: stool | host: Homo sapiens | collected 2014-08-04 ... | reverse complement strand
GGAACTGTTTCGGGTAAAGCTCGCGAGACATCGGCCAGAGACGACTGCCGGTACCACCAGCCATGATCACAGGAAGCAACATATTAATATCCTTTAATTAAAACCCTGTTATTAAACACCCAGATATATTCTGAGGCCAGAAGCAGCTTATTATAGGTATACAAAAGTATAAATATGGCAAATTCTTAAAAGATAAGCATTTGGTTTATTAGAGCTGGATAAATAACGCAGGCGTACAAATAAGATGACTTTGATCAGATTATTGTAAAATAACTAACAATAGATAACAGTCAGGCCAATTGGCCTGACTGTGGTATATAAAGATTATTCCAACCACTCGGTATGGAATACACCTTCTTTATCAGTACGCTTATAAGTGTGCGCACCAAAGTAATCACGCTGAGCTTGAATCAGGTTAGCGGGCAGAACTGCGGAACGGTAGCTGTCATAGTAGGCAATTGCCGCAGAGAAAGTCGGTACCGGAATACCATTCTGTACGGCATACGCCACGACATCACGCAGCGCCTGCTGATAGTCATCAGCGATCTGTTTGAAGTACGGCGCCAGCAGGAGGTTAGCAATACCAGCCTTTTGCGCATAAGCATCGGTGATCTTCTGCAGGAACTGCGCACGAATTATGCAGCCAGCGCGGAAAATCTTAGCGATCTCGCCGTAGTTCAGATCCCAGTTATATTCATCGGAAGCAGCACGCAGCTGGGAGAAACCCTGAGCATAGGAGACGATTTTACCGAGGTACAACGCGCGACGAACTTTTTCGATAAATTCCGCTTTATCACCGGCCGGTTGAGCCTGCGGACCACTCAGCACTTTCGAAGCAGCTACACGCTGTTCTTTAAGCGAAGAGATGTAACGAGCAAATACGGACTCGGTGATCAGAGACAGAGGTTCGCCGAGATCCAGTGAGCTCTGGCTGGTCCACTTACCGGTACCTTTGTTTGCAGCTTCATCAAGAATGACATCAACGAGGTACTTACCTTCTTCATCCTTCTTGGTGAAGATATCTTTGGTAATGTCGATCAGGTAACTGCTCAGTTCACCTTCGTTCCATTCGGTGAAGGTTTGCGCCAGCTCTTCGTTGGAAAGAGCCAGACCGCCTTTCAACAGCGCATAAGCTTCTGCAATGAGTTGCATATCGCCATACTCGATGCCGTTATGAACCATCTTCACATAATGACCAGCACCATCAGCACCGATATAGGTGACACATGGCTCGCCGTCTTCAGCAACCGCAGCAATCTGCTTCAGAATTGGAGCAACCAGCTCATAGGCTTCTTTCTGGCCACCGGGCATGATGGAAGGCCCTTTCAGAGCCCCCTCTTCTCCACCGGAAACACCGGTACCGATAAAGTTAAAACCTTCGGCAGACAGTTCACGGTTACGACGGATGGTGTCCTGGAAGAAGGTATTGCCGCCATCAATGATGATGTCGCCTTTGTCGAGGTAAGGCTTCAGGGAATCGATGGCGCTGTCGGTGCCAGCCCCGGCCTTCACCATCAACAGGATACGACGTGGTGTTTCGAGGGATTCAACAAACTCTTGTACTGTGTAGTAAGGAACCAGTTTCTTGCCTGGGTTTTCGGCAATCACTTCTTCGGTCTTTTCACGGGAGCGGTTGAAAACGGAGACGGTATAACCACGGCTTTCGATATTCAGCGCAAGGTTACGCCCCATCACAGCCATACCGACAACCCCGATCTGTTGCTTGGACATTACATACTCCTGTCTGGTGTGGTCACTGCGACACGTTCGCAGCTTAAATGTGATGATAATGTTAGCCCAAAGTACAAAGAGCTCATAGTGAAAATTTGTTAACTAGCACAAGATATAAATTTTGGACTATAAATGCACAAAGCTTGTCTTAAGCAGCATCTGATCAATAAGCAGATTTGTTAATAAATCCTTTAAAGACAGTAAGGAATATTATTTTTAGATCTAACCAAATGCTCCAACCTCTGATATATAACAAATCATATTCGATTCGTTTTTCCATTTTTTCCAAAGTATCCGTTTCACCACGCCATCCATTAATTTGTGCTAAGCCAGTGATACCTGGCTTAACCTTATGACGAAGCATATACCCCTGAATTAAGGACCGATATTGCTCGTTATGAGAAACTGCATGTGGTCGAGGTCCTACAACGGACATCTGACCAAAAAGTACATTAAAGAACTGCGGAAGTTCGTCTAAGGAAGTGCTGCGTAAAAACTTGCCGACTTTAGTCACGCGGATATCATTTTTTGTAGCCTGAATAACTTTATCGTCGTTTTCCATCACAGTCATCGAGCGAAATTTCCAGACTTTTATAGGTTTTCCGTCCATTCCATAACGCACCTGGCGGAAAATAACCGGCCCTTTCGACGTGGTTTTAACAGCAGTAGCTATAACCAGAAGAATTGGTGATATCAGAATAAGAATCAAAGATGATACAATTATATCTTCAAGACGCTTAAAGACCATATTAATGCCATTAAGCGGTGAATCAAATAAAGGAACAACCGGCACTCCATTAATTTCCTCTGTACGAGACTGGAGGATGTTAAAAGTGAAAATATCAGGAATTAATAAAACTGAGCAAGTAGTGTCAGTTAATTGTCTAACAACATCTTTAATTTTGGATTCGTCATGCATGCTCATCGCGATATAAATACGATCGATCTTTCCCTCGCGGGCTTCCTGAATAAGCTTATCTATATTACCAGCATAAGGCACGTTGTCATATTCTGAACTATCTAATTTAATATTATCATAAACACCTTTTACGACAAAGCCTAACCATGGCTCATCAATAAAACTTTTTAACAGATTAATACCAGCCGGTAAAGATCCGACAACTGCTACCTTTCTAGTGTTATAACCAAACTTGCGAAGCAAACCAGAGATCAGTCGAATAATAGAACGACAAATTAAAAAGCCAATATCTACTAACAGATACCATTGAAAGAAAAAGAAAAAACGCGTATCAATTGAAGAGTCGAGAGACAAAAGGCCAAGTGCAATTAATAAACTAAGCGTCCAATTTTTAAGTATTAAAATATACTCAGTCGAAAAGGCAACGCCGCGCCATGAACGATAAAAATCAGTTATGCCACCTATCATCTGAAAAATGACTAAAGATAGTAATGACATTAAAGCATGTCGGTATTCAAAGGAGACTGAATTCATAATGCAAACTAAATACAATCCCAAAAAAATTATGACCACATCGGAGAAGCGTTGAGCCATTGAAATCAAAGAAGCATTCGCATTCGAGCGAGTCCGATGATACAAGGTTGCCATGAAGATTTCCTTAAAATATTGAACCTTATGAATAATAATTGCAATAGAAATCCTGAAGTTTACGAGATTAAAGGTTAATCTCGAACTCTTACACCACAATATAGTTTACAATATGTTCTTAATGGAAAAGAAAGAAACCCATGTCATTAATTTTATGGATGCTAGTAATTTCTATAGCATTCCTTAGTCTAAAAAACATGACACAGGCGAAATAATAATAGCCATATAAACATGAGGAGTCCATTCCACCAGAAGTAACCTAAATAGTAAATTCCTTGTTAATGTTAGATATTATTTTTGTATATCGACTATAAATTTTGAAAGGACATTATTCATATCTAGTGATGCATTTGCATATTCAATCGCTACATCGTTATGTCGTGGCATCAGTAAACACTTTTCAATGCCAGAAATAAGTGCGTCAACAGATTCAGGCTCAACGCATTGTGCAATACCAGGATTGTTTTTGCATAATTGACCAAGCTCAGTGTTTTCTTCCGCAGTGATAACAGAATTACCACCAATAGCCAGAATATTCGTAAGCTTGGAGGGTAGAACAGCGTCAGCTGCACCTTTCTTTTGAACGACAAGATGACAATCAGCAAGGTTTAATAATGCTGGTAATAGCTCGTAAGGTTGTAAAGGCTTAAATAACACATTTTCCAAGTTGAGGGTAGCGCACATTTTCTCTAATTTTTCCTTACCACCACCCTGGCCAACAAATAAGAAAACATAATTATCAACTGCCATTTTCTGTGCGGCACTGATAACGATTTCAAGCCCTTGCTTTTCACCTATATTGCCTGAGTAAAGAATAACTTTTTTGTCTTCAGGAATTCCAAACTCTTCTTTCAGTTGAAATGACTTTACACCGTCGACATTCTTGAATCTTTCAAGTTCAGACCAGTTAGGGAAAAAGATTAGATTACTCTGTGGCACACCTTTACCGGAGGCATTCGATAACATTGTTTTAGAGATAGTGGATACTTTATCTGCAGACGTTAAACACCATTTTTCAAACTTTTTGGCAAATGTAGCAAACATACCTTTCTTAGCCATACCCAAGCCGAGCATAGCATCAACCTCGAAATCTTGTATATGAATTATTACCTTGGCACGAGTTAGTTTTCTTAATAGCAGAGCCCCTGGTACACAAAATAAAGTGGGTACAATGCAAATAATATAATCAGGTTTCCAACGAGCCTGCATTAAAAGAGGAAAAAAAGAACTGAATGCAAAGCTGGACAAATGTAATAACCGTTTTACTGTAGAAGGTTTATCAGGTACATAAAGAGGACATCTATATACTATTTCGGGATGTTTTTCTTTGGTGTATTTCCAACCAGAATAATTATTAGCAATCTTCCATGCAGGATAATATGGCGGAGCAGTAATGACTCTAACATCAAGATCATTATCAACAAACCACTTCACCATTTCACCACTATACTTACCAATACCAGTTAATTCAGGACGATAATTGATGCCATATACAAGTAATTTCATACTTAAAAGTCCTAAGCAACATCCATAAAATAAGCTTTAGTATTAAAATGTACTAAATCATTATTAAGTATTTCATCCACACCCATCCAGTGATATTCATTATGTTGTTCATGTGGAAATACAAGACCGCTGGAGATAATAGATGTTTTATATGCCAATACTATATAGTGCGTACTAAATTCACTATTAAAAAAATTGTCATCATAGAAATGTTCAAAGATACCAAGAAAAGCGCTTTCATTTCGCATCATTTTAATGCCAATTTCATTTTGGGTCAGTCTGGCGAAACCATTATCCAATGACTCATCTTTTAGTATGCGCCCTCCAGGAACAAACCAAAAGCCCCTTGCGGGGCGGTTGTTTCTTTTACCAACTAAATACTCACCTTTCTCATTTTGAATGATCAAATCAATGGAAATAAGTGGTGTATTCCTTATTATATTTTTAAATGTATTGTCATCTAAAAACATATTAACTCCGGAAACTTTTCTGATTATTTAAAAACCATTCATAAGTCCGTGCCAAGCCTGCTTCAAGATGAATCTGATGCTTCCAGCCTAAACCTTCTAATCTCGAAACATCTAATAACTTTCTAGGAGTGCCGTCAGGTTTGGTAGAATCAAAAACGACCTCCCCTTGATAACCAACAACTTTTGAAATTGTTTCCGCTAACTCTTTTATAGAGCAATCAACGCCAGTGCCTACGTTTATATGTGAAAGCATTGGTTGTGTTTGCTCCTGCCAAAGTGCTTTATCAAGCTCCATTACATAAATAGATGCAGCAGCCATATCATCAACATGCAGAAACTCGCGCATCGGTGTTCCACTACCCCATACAACAACTTGTGGTAGACCTTCTAACTTTGCCTCATGAAAACGGCGTAGTAATGCAGGAATTACATGAGAATTGGAAGGGTGGAAATTATCGTTTTCTCCATACAAGTTAGTTGGCATAACTGAACGATAATCTCGATTATGCTGTCGATTATAAGACTCGCAGAGTTTAATACCAGCGATTTTAGCTATAGCATATGGTTCATTCGTTGATTCAAGTGTTCCTTGTAGTAATTCGGACTCACTAATCGGTTGCTTAGCAAATTTTGGATAAATACATGATGAACCTAGAAACATAATCTTATTGACATCGTTAACATGTGCAGCATGTATAATATTAGCTTCAATAAGAATATTTTCATATATAAAATCAGCAGGAAAAGTATTATTCGCAACTATTCCGCCAACTTTTGCAGCAGCTAAATATACTTCATCGATACGCTCATTAGCGAAAAAATAATTCACGTCTTGAGCATTAAGCAGGTTGATCTCTTGACGTGAACGCAGCACGAGCTCAATGTCGTCTCTATTTTTCAATTGTCTTACGATTGCTGAACCAACCATACCATTATGCCCAGCAACAAAAACTCTCTTCTTAATTGTCATTTTTTTACTCCAGGGAAATCGAAACCTCGTAACCATGTGATTTGAGTAGAGAATGCTTTTTAGCAGCCTCAAGATCCTTTCTAACCATTTCGACAACCATCTCTTGTAAGGATGTTTCAGGTTTCCAGCCCAATTTATCGTGAGCTTTCGAAGGGTCTCCAAGTAGGGTTTCCACTTCAGCAGGACGGAAATACCGTGGATCAACAGCTACAATTACGTCACCTACATTAACTGCAGGTGCATCTTCACCAGAAACACTCTCTACAATTCCGACTTCATCAACGCCATGCCCCTCAAAGCGTAATTTAATACCCAACTCGGATGCGGCAAAGTCAACGAATTGACGTACCGAGTATTGGACGCCAGTTGCAATAACATAATCTTCCGGTTGCTCTTGTTGCAGCATTAACCATTGCATTTTAACGTAGTCTTTCGCATGCCCCCAATCTCGTAAGGAGTCCATATTACCAAGATAAAGACATTTTTCTAAACCTTGAGCAATATTGGAAAGCCCGCGTGTAATTTTTCGTGTTACAAACGTTTCGCCACGGCGTGGTGATTCATGGTTAAAAAGAATGCCATTGCAAGCGTACATTCCATATGACTCACGATAGTTAACCGTAATCCAATATGCATAAAGTTTAGCTACTGCATATGGTGAACGAGGATAAAATGGAGTTGTCTCTTTTTGCGGAATTTCCTGCACTAAACCGTATAGTTCAGAAGTAGATGCCTGATAGAAACGGGTTTTTTTCTCAAGACCCAGAAAACGAATAGCCTCTAGTAGACGAAGAGTACCAATAGCATCAACATCAGCAGTATATTCTGGTGATTCGAAAGAAACAGCAACGTGACTCATAGCCCCTAAGTTATATACTTCATCGGGTTGAATCTCAGAGATCAAACGAGTTAAGTTAGATGTGTCTGATAAATCACCATAATGTAAATGAAATTTTGGATTTGATGAATGTGGATCTTGGTAAATATGATCTACGCGATCAGTGTTAAAAGAAGAAGAACGTCTTTTAATCCCGTGAACTTCATAACCCTTTTCTAAAAGAAATTCTGCGAGATATGAACCATCCTGCCCAGTGATACCAGTAATCAGAGCTTTTTTTACATTAGTCATTTTTCGTTTCCTATTAATTATCGAAATCAATAACGCATTCTTAATATTTTGGCAGGTACGCCACCAACTACAGCATTAGGTGGAACATCTTTATTAACAAATGAACAGGCGGCAACAATAGCTCCTTTCCCTATAGTTACATCTCCCAAAATAACTGAGCCAAATCCAATAAAATTATCTCCTTCCAAAACTATATTGGCAGGTTTATTCCTCCCAGAGAAATATGCCGAAGATGACTCATTGAATAAATCATGGTCGTTGCCAATAAATGATACACGGGAAGATATTAAACTATCATTTCCAATGGTCAAATTAACTTGTGAAATCAAATCTGCACCAATAGATACATTATCGCCAATTCTTACAAAATTTGGAATATAAACGTTCGCTCCTGGTCCAACATAGGCATTTTCCCCCCGAGATATTTTCCCTCTATTTTTAAATCGAATTAACTGAAACCTCCAATTTCTTACAATGGATCTAATTGAAGAAACTAAAAAACTCCTTTGGACATCAGGATTATCGTGTTTTCGTGACACTATCAATTACCCCATCAACCATAGTCTCAACTGAATATCTATGCTTGCAATCATTGACTATTCTTTCACCGTCAAACATATTACATTCGCGTCCGTTAAAATATTTTAATATTTCATTTGCTAATGATTGTGGATTATCAGTCTCAAAGAATCCGCCGTTCAACCCCTCCTGTAATGCTTCTAATTCAGGAGAGTGATTCTCATGCTTAGAAATTAGCATAGGCACGCCAAATGAAAGACTCTGAGTTATCGACAACCCTACATATCCTGGCGAAATAGACACAAAACTAGTTGAATATATATCCTTCAAGTTTGAATGATCAGCGATATGTCCGTAAAACTTTACATTTGCTTCTACACCTAGTTCACGAGACAATTTTTGTAACTCATTAGATTGTTCACCATTCCCAACGATATGAAAAACAATACTAGGTTCCACTTTACAAACTAAAGGAATAGCTTTAATTAATACATCAACTTTTTTGCTTGCAACTAATCGTCCTACATATATCACACCAGTGGATTGAGCAGATAAAACATTTGTCATATCCTTTCTGTAATAAAGTGAATTTGGTGCAATAAAGATTGCATTACTTTCTTTACAGCTTTCCCCATAAAAATCAAGCAATTCTTTTTTTTGATTATTTGTATACAATAATAGTGAACTTGACAACTTCCTCATTAAATTTCTAATTTTTTCTGTTTTACTATTTCTACCTTTCCTTGCCCAAACGTGCCCCCAAAATATAGTCTTTTTATTAAGGATTTTACGTAAAAACAAAACAAGCCATACTGAAAGAATTCTAGGATTAAGTTCACATATGAGAATATCAGCTTTAAGAACCGTGTTCCAAGGAAGGTGTTGGTAAGCCAGTTTTCTTTTAAAGAGAAAAGAGTTTTTAATAACTTTTGAATTTTCCAATGAGAGAACAAATCTACTTGTTTTAGTCGACTCTTCAAAGTATTCTTCACCAACTATTATTTTAAACTTCATATCGTGTTCATTCATCACATCTACAAGATGACGAATAAACTGGTTTCTATAATCTGCAATGGCCATTTGTGTCAGTACAATTAGCATCATTCATCCTCTGTTATTTAACATCCACGGCATTAAAAATTATTCTGCCCTTTTTCTAAATTACCATATGTAATGAATATTAATGCAATCGAAGTGAAAAGTGCTTTATGCATCCAAAACGATAAACTGACCAGTGAAACAAAGAATAAGAATATAAACATCGCTGCTACGACAGGAGTTTTAACATTACCTTTATTTGTAATAATACTATAAAAACAACTCCCAATAAGCGCCAACGTTAATAAAATCCCTATAATCCCTGTTTCGGCGGCAGACTCAAAAAATATATTATGGGGGTACATATTAAATCTTTGAATGAATATCCCCACTCCCTCACCCAGAATTGGGTGCTCGTAAAAGGTGGCTATTGCATGATGCCAAGCATCGATCCGTTCACTTTCTGATTGACCATATTGCTCCGTTGCTATATGGCCGAATGTTGAAAACAGTCGAGCAACTAATTCAGCATTATTTGTTATAATATACCCTATAAAAATTGCCATTCCACTTATAGCAAGCAAAACTTTACCAAAATTCTTTCTTACAATAGCGAATTTATCGGACGACAATAGTAATAGCAACGCTAATATAAATCCAATGACCACACTTCTCGTATTAGCGGCGAGAAACGCGTAAACGATTGGAAGAAATGAAATCAAATAAGGAATACCTTTTTTCCCCTTTTGAGTCATAATATAATAAACATTCACCACTGCAGCCTGACCTAATGTGATAGCAAGAGGTATTGTACTCGAATCACCTACAGTAAGGCGCATAGTGTATTGCGACGAACTATTATTTTGCATTAATGCTGTCACAGCGACAATAAAGCCAGTTATTAATATGCCATGCATATAATCATTAATAAACTTGCCTTTATCTTGATATAAAACATAACTAAACCGAGCAAAAAAATAAAATGAAGCACCGAGAAATAGATATCTCAATGAAAACTCTAAACCAATAACTAAGTCATTAGAGAAAAATGCAGACAATATATAAAGCAAAAAGAATCCAAATATTATTCCATCAGCAAATTTAAATTTTACCAAAGAAACTTTATTTTTAAGAACAACTTTACTTAAGATTGTAATAAAACAAAGCAAAGGCCCTAAGACATTAAATATTGGCGAATCAGAATCTCCGCCACTAATCATAGCATTAAATAAGTAGGCATTTGATGCTAAAGCTAACCCAACCATTGGTCTCAGCCACGACAGGCTTAAAACCGCAATGATATAAAGAGCACCAGATATCATTATTTTTTATCCCTACATTAGTCATTAACATTCAAATAAAACTACACATTGCGTCGTTACCTTTCCATTCATTTGAATTTAATAATTGAGAATTAATAGCTTGTTCGAGTTCATATTGATTAATATCATCGTTTTCAATGTTCACGATGATATGCTCCATTTTAAGATCATTCAAAACATGGAACACCTTGAAGTTTTCAACTTTTTCTCCAATAGCTATTGGATAAGCTCCATACTCAAATGCATATAAAAGACTATGCAGTCTATTTGAAAGAATAACTCTTGTATTTTTATAAATATCGCCAATAGACTCGAAACTATTTTTTGTTATATCATAATAATATTTCCTGACAATCAATCCGTTCGCAACCAGTTCTTTTTCTATTAAATTATTAAATACCAGATCAGTTTGGACCTGTGTTACATTATTAACGATACCAATGTCGTTCTTTGAAGCGACTTCAATTATTGCCGCGGCAATTTTTTCTGCTTGTAACTCAGTTGAAAGGTTAGATTTCTTATATGGCCGGAATGAATAACTTATTGTATCTCTTTTTTCATTCAAATACATATCTCTGTTTTTTAATATAGAATAATAAGCTAAATCTGAAACACGCTTATATTTTTTAAAAGAATTATTTTCTACAAACTGCAATGAGTAGTCTTCTCTGACACCATATACATAAGACTTTGAACTGATGTTTTTCTCGGCTTTTAAAAATGTACCACTTAACGGCCCAACTGATACGCCTGTCTTGATGATTTTGACGCCCATGAAATGCAAAGCATTCACATAAAATATTTTTAAGAAAGCTTTTAAACCAGAACCATACTCCTTGTCACCTCCAAATAAATGCCCCGGTTTATAAACAAATGCGACTTCTTTATTCCTCATACGATAAAACACAGGCAATAGAGCGAATTTAATCTTACTAATTTCAACACAATTATCATTTTTAATGATATCGACAAATCCTTTAGGTATATCTTGTGTTAGTAATAACACTTTCCCCTTTTCACTTAATAGTTCTAAGAGATTTTTAGCGATTAATGCATCGCCAAGATTTTCATATTGTGTTGTTGGTTTGTAAAATAAAAACATATTAATTATCTCGTTCCCGTAAATAGTTTTTATTGAGGCTAATCAGTAGCAACCATAATGCTATGCCGAATTCTGATATACAAAATGCTAGAACATACGCCCATGTTAATGAATCGAAATATATTGATAACAACCAAAAAATTGCAGTAGTCAATATCGAATTTATCATTATTATTTTTGCGTACTTCTGATGTCTCTCAGTAGATAATAAAGAAACACTATTATAATATGATATAGCTATTAATAATGAATGCAACGACACAACCAGATATAGAATATAATCTTGCCGAGTTGCCACGTCTTTTAATTGAAACCACTGACAAAAATAACCATAACCGAATATGAGAATAAGAAACGCAACAGATAATATGAATATATTTACAAAGTTAAACTTTAGAAACACTCTATTAAATTGTTTAAATTTTTCTTCAGCCCATAGCCTTGAAAGTTCGGCCCAGATACTTTTTCCTAATAATGAGGAGAACATCACCATAAAACGAGAGGTATTACGTATAACAGTAACAAAAGCTAAAACCGCAGGACCATAAAATGATGATATGATTACTGAGCTACCTTGAAGGAATACTGCCTGACTGAAAGGTATTCCTGCATACGGGATTGATTGCTTAATAAAAGAAAAAAATTGACTTAACGTGACTTTCGCGCTGGCTATTTCACTCTTAATGAATTTCAACTGTTTCATCAAGAGACTAACCATAATAGTTATAACTATTAATCTCGCAAGCAAATAAGCAATTGATGCCTCAACAATATCGCCTCCAGTTATTAATACAATACATACAAATACTATTTCCAGGAAACGGGTAAATTGTGCGAGTGCATTATAAATATGATATCTTTCAGTCGCTCGGCCAAGCGAACATAGTATTTGAGAGCATAATATCATACCTGCATGTAGAGACATAAAAAAAACAGAATAGGTAATTAAATGAAGATTAGAGTCATTAATACCTAAAAAACTTCTCAAATCAAAAAAAAACTGACTAACTCCAAAAACAAAAATAATGCTGAATAATGTAAATATCAAATATAAGCTTAATTTTATAACATGTGCAGCCGTATTATTTTCTTTCTTTATTATCGCAACACTAATAGCGTTTCCAGCATGACTTGCTATGCCCACATCTGTAGTTAATAATAAATTCGGTAATGTCCTTATTAATATCCACTCGCCAAACTTAACTAACCCCCATGAATGAATAAATAGTGGTACTATAAGTAGCTTTTCAATAACATTAATCGCAAGGCCAAAACCTTGCGATAGTAACATGCTTAGTATTCTTTTATTCACACCCAGTCCTTAAGCTAATTAAAAATTTCCCGGACTCTTCGAATCCGGGAAATTAATTTAACCTCATTTATTCTTTTGGTTTATATTCATATTCATAATATGCATATTCACCATATTTATTACTAGCTTTTCTGGTCACAGCATTTAATATTACACCCTTAACTATGACCCCACTATGTTCAAGTCTATTTTTAGCAACATCTATTTCTTTTACAGTATTCTTTTCAAAACGAGCTACTAACAGCGTAGTACCCACATGGCGTCCGATTATTGCAGCATCGGTGACAGCTAAAATTGGAGGAGTATCCACTAAGACAAGATCATAATTTTCACTGGCCCATGCAAGGAATTTTTCAATCCGACTCCCCATTAATAGTTCTGCCGGATTTGGCGGAATTTCACCACGACCTATATAATCTAAACCAGCTATCTCTGTTTTAATTACTGCTTTCTCGTAATCAACCCTACCTGTCAGTATCTCTGATAGACCGTTGTTAGGTAAACCACCGAAGTAATGATGCATATATCCTCTTCGCATATCTGCATCAATCAACAAAACTTTTTGCCCTGCCTGAGCGACTACTCCGGCAAGATTTGTACTTACAAAAGTTTTACCTATTTCAGGACTCGGACCAGAGATCATAAGAACATTATTTTTCGCTTCTAACATAGCGAAATATAATCGTGTCCTTAATCCTCTTATAGCCTCAATAGCTAAATCAGCCCCATTTTCCATAATCAAAACATCAAATTTTTTCTTGTCTTTTTTACTACTGTTATTGTTAACATTTTTTAACTGCCAATCAGACAAAGGGATACTTGCATATACATTTAGCCCGTTCTCTTCTAGTTGATCCGCACTTTGAACACCCTTATGGAATGCAACCTTAACTATCACATACATTAATGACAGCATCGTCCCAAACACGGTCAGAACGACAATAACAAGAAGTTTCTTAGGTTTGATAGGATCCGGTTGAGTTACCGCATTATCAATTATTCGAACATTACCCACTGTACTTGCTTTCGTAATGCTTAATTCTTGTTCTTTATTTAAAAGTTGTAAATATACATCCTGTCCAACCTGAACATCACGAGTTAGTCGCAATACCTCTTGTTGTGTTTCTGGTAAATTATTAATTTTTTTCTTAAGATTATTTTTCTCTTCTTCAAGAGTTTTCCGTTTTTCCAATAATGCTCTATACGTAGGATGTTCTTTCGTATATAGCTTAGATACTTCAGCTTCTGAAAATGTCAGTTGATTAATCTGAGCATCTAATTGAACCATCGTATCTAAAAGTGACTTTGCCTCCATCGTTAAATCAACAGAGCTATTTTGCTGTCTGTAATAATTTAACTTATTTTCTGCGGTATTAAGCTCATTTTTAACATCGGGAATTTTTCGATCTAAAAAGCTTAAGCTTTTTGCAGCCTCTTCTGATTTTCGCTCTATGTTTTGCAATAGATAATTATCAGTAATACTTTGAAGGATATTTTTAATTTTTTCAGGATCATTTCCTGTCAGCGATAAGGATAACACACCTGTATCTTTACCTGTATCTGCAACAGTAAACGCATCATTAAGGTCGCTAAGTACTTGAAGATTATCTTTACGTTTAATACTAAATTCAGTTCCAGGCGAAGATTTAATCTCTGTTAATAATATTTCGAATCCATTTTTTGATACAGGTTCGTTAACTTTACCATTGAGTTGGCCCGCATCATCTAGATCAATGATATAGCTGTCTTTACCTGTTATCTTTATCGTATACTTCGTATCCAAGGCATCGCGAGGAACATTAAAATATTTTACATTTATCGTACTACCATCATCTCCGCGTATTTTCCTTAAGAACTGACCAATAATAGGCGTAGTTTTTTCTTCAATTACAACACTTAAATTTAAATCATCTATTGTCTTCCCTAACACCATTCTAGATTTTATTAATTCAATCTCAGCTGCAGATTGTGGGGGGGTTGTCGGAAGAACGTCTGATAGACTTGATAGAAAATTATTTCCCGCATTTTGTTCGACCTGAACTAATGAATCTGCTTCATATACTGGCGGTGCTAAAAATGCGTATAAAAAACCTAGGCCCATAAAAAAGAAAGTTACTGATATTATCAATCCCTTATGATCAATAACCTCACCAATTAAGCGGCCCAGATCGATCCCTTCGCTATCTTGGCTTCCTGTGGACATTGAATTAAGTTTATCAGTCATCTGATACCCTGCACTATTTAATTAAGACTTCTGCCCATTTTTGAGCAGATTCGTCGAGAAGTTTATATACTGATTCGAACGCTTCTTTACTTTTCATATATGGATCGGCTATTTCTCGTTGCCCAATCCAATGTCCGAACAACATAGTTTTGCCACGTAACTCAGGAGCTAGTTTGCATATTAGATCTATATGTTTTTTTTCCATAACAAGTATTAAATCATATTCTTTACAAATATCTTTAGTCACTTGTCTTGCAACATGCTCATCAAGATCTAGATTATTCTCCAATGCAACCTTTTTTGCTGTGGCGTCTGCTGGATGATTAACCAAAGCACCGAGTCCTGCAGAACCGACCTTGAAATCTTTCAGTCTTTTTTTCAGCAACATTTCGCCTGTTGGAGACCTGCAAACATTTCCAATACAAACAACCAAAACTGATTTAAACATATTGTTACCAGTTCCTCACATATCTCACAGCTTCTGTCATATCATGTACACCGGTAATCGTTGGAACCAGTTGAGAAACTACACGATTCCAACGTACTACTGGAGCTGCTGTTACGTAAACAATATCGTATGGTTGTAATGCAAATTCGGTGCTTAATACCATTGCAGATGCATCTTTAGCATTCAATTGATAAACATTAGCGATTTTACCTTGCTTATCACCTTTGAGCTGTCTGATTACAAATACCCCAGTAGCGTCACTCAATGCTTGTGACATTCCTTCAGCATTACCTATAGCTTCAGCTAACGTCATACCACTGCGGTCCATCTTCATGGTACTTTGTTTACCCACTTCACCCATAACAAATACTTTGAGATCATCATTTCGTGGTACGAATAAAATATCCCCTGGATAAAGCAAATGATTTTGTGTTAAATCACCTTTCTGCATTAATGCATACAATGAGATCTTAGTATCTTTACCGTTATGAGTAAGGACAACATTTCGCCAATCAGCATCTGGAGCTAAGCCGCCCGCAGCATTAATTGCATCCATAACAGTTAATGGGATATTAGTGATTGGTTGCTGACCTGATTTAACCACTTCACCCGTAACATAGGTTTTTTGCGATCTAAATGATGCTATGCTTACATCAACTTGAGGACTTTCAATATAAGTTGTTAATCTGCTGGCAATATCCTGGCGTACCTGACTTAGGGTTTTACCGGCTACCAGAACCTTACCAACATATGGATAGAAAATTGTGCCGTCGGAGTTGACCCAGTTACCTGTATCGCTGGCACTACGGTACTGCCCTGCTGGAGTAGTCAGCTCCGGGTGATCCCACACGGTAACCATCAGTACATCGCCCACTCCTATGCGATATTCGTAACTGCGCAATAAATTATCTAGTTGCGGGTTGGGACGAGCCAATACACTTTCAGGGCGAAGCTGATCGATAAGCCCTGGTGTCATAGGGTAAACATTAACCAATTTATCCAGATCATAGTCGCTATCCGGAAGCTCAACCACATTCTTCCGCAGACTGTTTAATCCCTGACCCGGAATAATTGTACAACCCGATAAAAAACCTATTGCCAATGCCAATGCCGAAAATCTAACAATTTTTTTCTTCATAATGTCACATCATCAGTAAATCAAGATTTGCCAATTCCTGAGCAGCTGTCATCGCCGTTGCTTCCCTGCCGGCTTATGGAGAGATAAACGTTAACTGCGTCCTGCAGCACTACCACCCTCTCTCCCCTATTTTCAGCATTCAGCCTTATAAACTAAACGGTATTTCAATTCCTGCACTAGCACCAACGTCATCGCTGTCGCTATTGTTAGCGTTGGTATACCACAATGAAGTATTCAACCGGACCGATTGGTAAACATCCCCACTCCACCCTAGCTGTATACCTTTCAGCGTATCAGCATGAGGGAAGGCTTTATTAATCGGTTGATTTTCTGGGTTAACTTTGGCGTATACTAGACGCGTGCTCCAGCGCTGGTTATCTTCCGTAATAAGCTCAACTTTTCCGGCAAATAACTGACCATCCCCACCCATCGCATCACCTAAGGAATAACCCTGCTGATAATAACCATCTGTATAGATATGATGCCAGTAGCTATATCCTGTTCTGTTCATATTTGTACGCGTATCATGCGCTTCCAGATACCAGTTTACAGCATCTTTCCCCCAGCCGTGGTGCCCTTCCACTCCACCCAGGAACATGTTGGCCGAGGGTAAATAACCAGACTCATCCTCACCGATCATTTGTCCGTAGAAGCTCACCGGCCAGCCAAGGGTCGGCTCGAGTTTGAATTTAAAGTCAAAACCTGCCAACTGATTCCCTGGCTCGTCCTTAGTCCCAGTATTGTCTTTGCCTGTTAGACCATCCCAAAAGCTACTAAAAGATTCGGGTCGACCTTCCCCCCCCCACTGCATAATGCGTGATGCACCTAATTCCAGTGATTGAAACGGCGTGAAGGTGAAACGGCCACCGATAATTTTAGTATGTGGCACAGCGGTATATTGATTCATCTGACTGGCAGAGATCTGGTACTGCCATGGCCCCACCCAGCGCAGCCACCATGTTTCCGGCGCCGCCTGCTCTGCCCGCTGCATCAGGAAACCGGTCATCGGCCGCATCGCATCCCCGCGGATCAAGCTACCTTCATACCCAGGCCCCCACCACTGCGGTACCTCACCAAAGGAGAGCCACTGATTCCAGAACTTCACCGCGCCATAGGCGCCGTTGGCGTTGAAGCGCGATCCGTTGCTGATCCGCTCCCCGCCTTCGACGTTGCCCTGGAGGTGGACATCCCACCACTCGCCGCTGTTGTTAAACGCCAGGCCTAAGGAGTTATCTGCCGGCTGCGTCTGACCGAACCCCTGCGGGGTGCCCGGCTGGTCGGTCGAGGTATAGCCGGTGACCCGGAAATCGGCTTTTAAAGCAGACAATCGCTGGTTGATACGGGCCAGAACTACCTGCTCAGAAGAATAGGACGGTTTGGCCTTTTTTAGTGCCCGGGCGATCTCTTCCTGGCTCAGCGGCCAGGTCGACAGGCTCAAATGGATGACCCCGCGATCGGAAAGCCAGGCAAGGTCGTTTCGCAGATCGTTATCATTTACTACTAACCCGGCCGCGTAAGCCTGGGCTCCCAGTGAGGAAAGCAAGCCCAGCGTCACGGCAATGCGCGCAATTTTTATCATTGTACAAGATCCATTTTCAGCCCCGCTGTCGTATCTCAATGAGAATGAGGGGAATACCAAGATAGAAAGCGCTCGCGGCACCAGCTGACTTCACTGTGCAACACCGGCGAGGCAAGTACAGTTACCCTAAGCTGCTTGTCACCCTTATAACATCCACCCAGCTCACAATGTAGGCGAATTTTACCGTACAGGCTATCGATGAGACGACAAAGTTGGTGTACAGGCGATATCAGCAGCCGCGCCTGACCTCTTTATAGAGATACCTGAAGAACATGATAGCTATCTTATGGCGTTAATCACCCAGAGTGCATCGATTTTTATAGCCGTTCAAAGAAGGTATTTTGTGCACCAGCAGGTGGTTTCAGCGACGCTACCGCCCCTGGCTTAACAGCTACCAGCGCACTGACTACCTGAACGGCGTATTTAATCGGCCTGTGGGTGATAAATTGGTCAGGCCTTTATTTTTTGCGGCGTTAAGTCTACGGGATTTCGGTCACAATTGGGAGTCTTACTGCCGAATATCTGCCAATTAATCCCATCCGCTGTTTTATTGGCGAAAAATAAGCGGTTCGCCAATAAAGATTATTTTTTGCTCTTAACTACCTAACATCTGCCTGGCGCCACCATGCCGGCATAGGCAAAGATAACTCTTTGTAAAAAATCATCTTTTCCATTACACATACGTCATTCCAAAATCAGATGATGACGCGACAGTCAACTACAATTTCTAATAGTTTCTCGATGCAGGATTATTCATCCAACGTGGAACAGGTGCTTTCTGAACGCATTTAAGAAACGTCTGACCACGGCTATATCCACGCAAATTGACAATAACAGTGTAGTAGCACTGCATTATTTCATAAATATGAATTATCAATTACCTGGCATATAGTAGATTATCTTCTTATTAGTCTAATTAACCGGCGAAAAATTAATTTCCCTTGTAAAACAAATGGCGATTACCAGGCCTGCTTATGCAGATCGGTACGCGTAAAGGGTTTATCCTGCGGCCCTACTGCGGTAGCGATTTGCCCCAACAGGGACTGAGTCGGCGCTTTATTGCCGCTATGCAACAGGATAAGCGGGACCATCACCAGGCACACAACGCCGCCCCAGGAAATACTCACGCTTTCCGAATGGGTGGTACGTTTTTGCAGCAACAGGAACAAAGCGCTGCCAGCAGCACCGAGCAGCAGGCCAGCGATCACTTCCGAGACGGAATGCGCATGGATGACCAGCCGCGAATACCCTACAACGGCGGCCAGAATATAGCCGGCGGCGACGGCTGCTTTTTGCAAACCCGCGGAGAAACGGGCACTGAGCAGCCATAAGAAGATAGGCCAGAAGGCTGCGGAGAGGGCTGAGTGGCCGCTGAAGCCGGTGTAATCCAGCTCGCGAATACCCAGACCCCAGCCCATAAAGGCCAGTTTGGAGGCGCAGACGATGGCGCCGGTGATGCCGAACAGCAAACTCCACTGCCACGCCAGCAACCGCGACGTTTTACGCAGCATCAGGACAATAAACAGCGCCGCTGCGCTGGGCAGCAAAACGGTGCTATCGCCAAAAAATGAGATGAGTTGCCAGTTCATATACCTGTGATCCTTCGATGATGTCCACTGCCGTGCTCAGGGATTATCCGTAATGTCTGTACCAGCTCGCATGCCAATTCATTTCACATTTTTATGCATGCAAGTGAGATGTTTAAAGCGGAAACATGATCGCAGTCAAGTTTTATTTTTGGCTGACGTTGACCGCTTTCCCTGCGCTTTAGGAATTGTCGCACTAAGTGACTATTCACAAAGCATTATTGCCGCTACTCCGACCATTGCACCACAGAGGCCAGAGACAAACTACCAGAAGTCTCCGAAGCCATACGTTTCTTTACAATCGTTATAACATTCACGTTATGAATAATTTCTGCATAACGTTATGAGCGGCGTGGCGAAAGCCTTTGCCCTGCCGCTCATCTTCACACCAGCTGTCAGGCCAGCAGTTTTTTAATGCTTTCGCGGAATTTGGCGCCTTCTTTCAGGTTACGCATTCCGTAGGTGACGAAGGCCTGCATGTAGCCCATTTTCTTACCGCAGTCATAGCTTTCGCCGGTCATCAGCATCGCGTCAACGGACTGCTTCTTCGCCAGTTCGGCAATGGCATCCGTTAGCTGGATACGGCCCCAGGCGCCCGGCTCGGTACGCTCCAGCTCAGCCCAGATATCTGCCGACAGCACGTAGCGGCCCACCGCCATCAGGTCGGAGTCCAGGGTCTGCGGTTCGTCCGGTTTTTCAATGAACTCGACGATACGCGCCACCTGCCCTTCGGCTACCATTGGCTCTTTGGTCTGGATAACGGAGTATTCGGAGAGATCGCCCGGCATGCGTTTCGCCAGCACCTGACTGCGGCCGGTCTCGTTAAAGCGGGCGACCATGGCGGCGAGGTTATAGCGCAGCGGGTCCGCAGTGCCGCCGTCGAGAATGATATCCGGCAGCACCACCACAAACGGGTTATCCCCGACTACCGGGCGGGCGCAGAGGATGGAGTGGCCCAGACCCAGCGGCTGTGCCTGGCGCACGTTCATGATGGTTACGCCCGGCGGGCAAATGGCCTGGACTTCCGCCAGCAGCTGGCGCTTCACGCGCTGCTCAAGCAGGGCTTCCAGCTCGTAGGAGGTATCAAAGTGGTTTTCCACCGCATTCTTCGAGGAGTGCGTCACCAGGACAATCTCTTTGATCCCGGCGGCGACGATTTCGTCAACAATGTACTGAATCATTGGCTTATCAACGATCGGCAGCATCTCCTTTGGAATTGCCTTTGTGGCCGGCAGCATATGCATGCCTAGTCCTGCGACCGGAATAACCGCTTTCAAATTCGCCATATTCATCTTCACCTGTTTGGTTGCAAAACACGCAGTTTTGCAAAATTGTACATGTCACAAATCCATTGGAACTGATAATACACGGATACTGCCCGGGCATCTGCCCGCCAAATTCTTAAATTCACTGTCACCTAAAAGAATACACACAACTTCCTTTTACCAACAGTTTGAAGTGAGAATAATCTTATTCTCCATCAGGATATTCAGCGGCCCGCTTCCCTGCACAGCGCGATGTCGCCGCAAGGCCCATACATCGCGGCCTTTGGTACGCAGCCCCTGCCAGCTGCAGGCTGCGGCGCCCATGTGTGCGGAAAGAATAGATATAGATAATTAATTTCGCCAGGCAATATATTTCAGCACAAACAGCCAGATATGGCAGGATAATAACCGTAATACACGGCAGAGAACTGCGATCGGCGCTATTCTGCGCTCACTTCATGATATGAATTATGCCGATTTTGTGAGCGGGCTTCGCACTTCACCCGGGGATGAGGAAGGGTGCCTACCGTGGCGAACGACGGGACTGCCCGCGCTTTTGCGCCGGGCAAAACGCAGCGGGTGGTGGTTCTGATATCAGCAAGCTTATTCCAGCGCGTTCCGCCATATTGTTATTTTTCCGCTGATCTTTTCTGGAACATAATTCTTTTCTGTTCTCTTAATTTGCTGGAAATATATCCACCCCTGGCGGAGTGATATCCGCGTCGTTATTGCATTTTAGACTCATCTTATCCATGATCGTGGTAACACATACCGCAGTCGTACAGGTTTTAATACATATGGAATGGATTGCCGATCCGTCAATCTGGGCAGGTCTCGTCACGCTGGTGGTTATCGAACTGGTGTTGGGTATCGATAACCTGGTTTTCATCGCTATCCTCGCCGAAAAGCTGCCGCCCGCCCAGCGCGACCGCGCTCGTATCACAGGTCTGCTGCTGGCAATGGTCATGCGTCTGCTGCTGCTGGCCTCTATCTCCTGGCTGGTGACCCTGACCAAACCGCTGATTGTTTTTCACAACTTCAGCTTCAGCGCCCGCGATTTAATTATGCTGTTCGGCGGCTTATTCCTGCTGTTTAAAGCCACCGTCGAACTCAACGAACGGCTGGAGGGGAAGGACAGCGATAATCCCACCCAGCGCAGAGGGGCGAAATTCTGGGCCGTGGTGGCGCAGATCGTGGTGCTCGACGCCATCTTTTCGCTCGACTCGGTGATCACTGCCGTCGGCATGGTCGACCACCTGGCGGTGATGATGGCCGCGGTGATCATCGCCATCAGCCTGATGCTGATGGCCAGCAAGGCCCTGACGCGCTTCGTTAACAGCCACCCGACCATTGTCATCCTCTGTCTGAGCTTCCTTCTGATGATCGGCTTCAGCCTGATTGCTGAAGGCTTCAGCTTTATTATTCCGAAAGGCTATCTGTACGCGGCAATTGGCTTCTCGGTCATGATTGAAGCCCTTAATCAGTTGGCGCTGTTTAACCGCCGTCGCTTCCTGTCGGCCAATATGACGCTGCGTCAGCGCACCACCGAGGCGGTGATGAACCTGCTGAGCGGCCAGAAGGAAAAAGCTGAACTGGATGCTGACACGGCGTCGCTGGTGGCCGATCAGGACCATCATCCTTTGTTTAATCCGCAGGAACGGTTGATGATTGAGCGGGTGCTGAACCTTAATCAGCGCAGCGTCAGCAGTATTATGACGTCACGCCATGATATCGAGCGCATCAACCTCAGCGCGCCGGAGGAAGAGATCCGCAGCCTGGTGGAGAAAAATCAGCACACCCGGCTGGTGGTGACCGGCGGGAAAGATAATGAAGACCTGCTGGGGGTGGTTCATGTTATTGACCTGCTCCAGCAGTCCCTGCGCCAGGAGCCGCTGGATCTACAGGTGCTGGTCCGCCAGCCGTTGGTCTTTCCGGAGGGGTTACCGCTCCTCTCTGCGCTTGAGCAGTTCCGTCAGGCCCGCACCCACTTCGCCTTTGTGGTCGATGAGTTTGGTTCCGTCGAGGGGATTGTGACCCTGAGCGACGTGATGGAGACTATCGCCGGTAATCTGCCTAACGAGGTGGAGGAGATCGACGCCCGGCATGATATTCAGCATCATCAGGACGGTTCGTGGACGGTTAACGGCCATATGCCGCTGGAGGACCTGGTGCAGTACGTTCCGCTGCCGCTGGATGATAAACGGGAGTACCACACCGTCGCCGGTCTGCTGATGGAGTATCTGCAGCATGTGCCGCAGGTGGGGGAGACCATTGAGATTGACGGCTATACCCTGCGCACGCTGCAGGTCGACAGCCATCGGGTGCAGAAGGTGCAGATCGTCCCGCCGGTAAAGCAGGATGAGCTGGATTATGAGGTGTAATCGTCAGGCATAAAACGGCCCGGGGTATCCCGGGCGGTGGGATGGATAATCAAACCCATGCCTGATGGCGCTGCGCTTATCAGGCCTACGGATAGCGACGCAAACCGGGGGATTACTCCCAGCGCACAACCCAGGCCGGGTCAGGCGTAGCCGCCACCCGGCATCCACGGGGCTCCACTCTTTGACGACATTCTCTCATCACGGGGAATTGATGCTCTACAGCAGCCACACTGCCTGATGGCGCTTCGCTTATCAGGCCTACATGGATAGCGACTCAAGCCGATGATATTGCACAAAACCCAGGCTGGGTCAGGCGTAGCCGCCACCCGGCATCAACGTGGCACACCCTCTGACGACAATCTCGCAGCCCGGAAGGCCCGGGCCGCGGGGGTGGAGATTACAGCTTATCGAGCAGCTTTTTGGCGTCTTTGCTCTCTTTGCTGCCTTTATTACGCTCAACCCAGTCGTTGAGACGCTGCTTCGCTTCATCCTGTAGCTGTTTGCGCAGGATCTGATCAACCTGCAGACTGTAGCTCAGCGACTGCCAGTCGCCGTAGATGCGCAGCGGGATGGCGGTCTGTTTCAGGCGGTCGATAAGTTTGCCCTCCCCTTTCCAGCCGCCGAGCACGCGCACGTTAAAGCGCATATCGCAGTTCTCCTTCTGCAGATCAAGCTGACCTTCGCCGGTCATCGCCATCACGTCGGACTGCCCCTGCAGGCGGTTCAGCGTCACCACCCCGTTATCCAGCGTCAGCTGGCTGCTAACAGAATCCAGGCGGGTGGCATTGTCGTAATTCTCCTGCGCCCGCACGTTGGTGCTGCGCTCCACGGCCTGCTGCACCAGTTGCTGGAAATTCAGCCCCTCGGTACGGGTATCGGCCATCTGCAGCTGGGCCTGCCCCTGCCAGTGACGGCGGAAATCATCCGCGTCAATGCGTGTTCCGGAAAACTCGCCGGTCAGCGACAGCTTGCCGGTCAGGTTTAATGAATAGTTAAAGGCTTTGATCAGCGAACCGATCTCCACATTCTGCAGCGCCGGCTGGAACGTCGCCTGCGGCGTGTCGCCACGGGCATCCAGAGTGCCGGGGAGAGAGAGCTGCCCGCCGTCGAGGTTGCCCTGCATTTTGCTGACCGTCAGCAGCCCCTGCTGGTTGCTGATTTCGCTCTGCACCTGGGTGAAGTTCAGGCCGCGCCACTGCAACTGGTCGGCGCTCAGGGCCATCCGGCCGTTAAAGCCGCGCAGGCTCTGGTAATCTTCGCGCTCATCGCTGTCGGCGATCACCGGACGCAGCGGTCGCGTCTGGCTCTGGCCCTGCTGGCTGGCGCTGCTGTCGGTCGCTGGCGAGGAGGGCGCCAGCAGGCTGTCGAGATTCAGGGTGGTCGCGTGGAGATCCAGCGACCAGTCCGGGCGATCCCCCAGCACCACGCTGCCGTTGCCGGTAAGGGTACTGCCGCTGGCCATCAGATTCAGGTTGTCAAAGCGCAGAGTTTTGCCATCTTCCTGCCAGCTGGCCTGCAGACTGCCCTGGCCATTAATGCCATCAGGGGGCAGCTCGGCGCCGCGCAGCTGCCAGCTTAGCTGGCTAAAGTCGGCTTTTAAGGAGTGGGGATAGTCGCCGCCCTGCACGGTAGCGGAGAAGCTCAGCGCCAGGTCGCGCTGGTCGCGGTTGATCCGGCCGGAGAAGTCGACGGTGGCCCGGTGATTCTCATCCTGCTCCATTTGCAGGCGGATATCACGCACAGTGACCTGCTCGCCGTTCTCATGCTGGAAGAAGAGCACGCTGTCGGCCACCTGCAGCTGGCGCACGTCGTAGGACCACCCGCGGTCCTCCGGAGCCTGCGGCAGGGTGTTGTCATGCGGCACCACCGGCGCAGCGCTATCGCGAACCGCTTCGGTTTTCGGGGTCAGCTGGATCACCGCCCCCTTGAGCATCACCTGCTTCACCTGCAGCTGGTGCGACAGCAACGGCAGCAGCGCCACGTCGAGGCGCATGTTGTCGGCGCGGATCACCGGCTCTTCGGCGCCCCGGGCTGTCAGCGTCATGCGTCCGCTGAGAATGCTGAGCTGCGGCCAGACGTGCCAGCGCAGCGGGCCATCGAGTTCAAGCTGATAACCGCTGCGCTCTGCCACCTCATGCACCATATAGGCGCGAAAATCGTTGGGATTGACCAGCAATACCAACGAGGTAAGCCCGGCGACAATGACCGCCAGCAGGATCATCAGCGTTGTCAGTATTCGTCTCATGGCACCCTCAGCAACACCCCGTTGACGTTATCAATCCTTGTCGATTCGGCTCGCCACCGCGCCCTGCTGGTCGCGATATTTGGCGTCTTCACGGCGGTTATACGGCCGGGCCGCCGGGCCCGATAATGGCTCAAAGCTTAGCGCGCCGATAGGCATTCCCGGGCGCAGCGCCAGCGGCAGTTTGCCGGAGTTGTAGAACTCAAGCACGATGCAGCCGGACCAGCCCGGGTCGATGCGGTGCGCGGTAACGTGCACCATCAGCCCCAGCCGCGCCAGTGAGGAGCGTCCGTCCAGCCAGCCCACCAGATCGGCAGGTAGGGTGACTGACTCATAGGTCACCGCCAGCGCCAGTTCGCCCGGATGCAGGAAAAAGGCCTCCCCTTCCGGCAGGACAATCTCTTCGCTCATCACGCGGTCCAGCGCGGCGCTGACCTCGGCCTTCGGACCGCTTAAATCGATAAACGGCGCCGTGTGGCCGCGGAAGGTGCGGAATTTATTACCCAGCCGTACATCAACCGTCGCGCCATTAATACGCTCAACGGGTGGGCGCGGATTGATGGCGAGTCGCCCTTCATCCAACCAGGCTTCGATATCTCGGTCACACAGACGCATGGGCTTTCTCCTTATAAGGCTGCTTCCCGCACGCTTCGCGGCGGAGAGGGCAACAGGGCTACTCTTTGCACGTTACACAATTCGGCCAGGTTATTCAAAGAACTGACTGATTTTGGCCTTCAGAATATCAATCGCGATGCGGTTTTTGCCGCCGCGCGGCACGATGATGTCGGCATACTGCTTCGATGGTTCAATAAACTGCAGGAACATCGGGCGCACAGTCTTCTGGTACTGGGCCATCACCGAGTCCATGGAGCGGCCGCGCTCGTTAACGTCGCGCTTAATACGGCGCATCAGGCAAATATCGAGCGGGGTGTCGACGAAAATAGAGAAGTTAAGCTCGTTACGCAGGCGCGCGTCGGTCAGCAGCAGGATCCCTTCAAGAATGATCACCTTCTTCGGCTCGACGTGAATGGTGTTCGGCGTGCGGGTATGCTCGACGTAGCTATAGACCGGCAGTTCAATCGGCTGGCCGCTTTTCAGCATCTGCAGGTGCTGGAACAACAGACTGTGGTCCATTGAGCTCGGGTGGTCATAGTTGGTTTTGACGCGCTCTTCCATCGACAGATGACTTTGATCTTTGTAATAGCTGTCTTCCGGAATGACGCCAATATGTTCGTCGCCAACTTGTTCACGCAATTCGCGATAGAGAGTACTGGCAATAAGACTTTTGCCAGAAGCCGATGCGCCGGCGATACCTACAATGACGCACTGATGGGACATATCAGTCATAAATTTTTGCGACCTGATTAACCTGGATAGAGATGGAGGGTGGCGGCGGACCGCCAAACGCGGCAATTATAGGGATTTCAGCGTCCCGATACCAGTGGTATGCGCCCCGGACGGCTATTCCGCCGCCGGGATCCAGTCATCGGTATACCAGATATGCAACAGCGCATACGATCGCATCGGCTGCCAGCGACGGGCATAGCGAGCGATGGCGGCCGGGGTCATTCCCGGAAAGCGCTGTTTAATCAGGTAATCATCCGGCAAAAAGATATCTTTCGCCTGCCAGCCGCGCAGAGCAAAGTAGTTTGCCGTCCAGCGGCCAATCCCGGGCAGGCTCTGCAGTTGACGCAGCCCGGCGTCGATGTCCGCTGGCGCCGTCAGGGGCAGCTCGCCGCTGAGCGCCGCCCGGGCGAGGTGGATCAGCGCCTCCGCACGCCGAAGCGGCATTCCCAGCGCCTTCAGCGCCTGCGGGTCGGCCCGGGACAGCGCCTCTGGCGTCGGGAATAACACATAGCCGGGCGCCTCCGTCAGCGGTTCGCCCCAGCCAGCCGCCACTTTGGCAGTGAGCCGGGCGGCCATCGCCACGCTCACCAGCTGGCCCAGCACCGCCCGCACCGCCTGTTCGAAGGCATCCAGCGCCCCCGGCAGGCGCAGCCCCGGCCGCGCCTGGGCCAGAAAGCCCAACGCCCCGGCGACCTGCCGCGGGTCGCAGGCTAAATCAAACAGCTGGCCAATTCGCGCATAGCAGATCTCCGCCACCGGTTGCAGCCCCGGGGAGAGGGTCACCCGCAGGCCCTGCGCCTCCTCGTCCGGCGCCAGATGAATCAGCCCGCGATGCCCTTCAACGCCAAAGCTGCGACTATAGCCTCCTTCATCAAAGCGCTCGACGCCGGCGACGGCACGCGCCTTCAGAAAACCAACCATCCACGCCCAGTCGTAAGGCGGGGTCCAGGGTAACAGCACCATAAGCTCTCCTTTATATAGCGTTTCAATGATAGTCGCCCTTGACCGTCAGCGCCTTGCTTTTAAATTCCAGTTGTCGGCTTGGCGACGATCCGCTAAAGTCGCCCCCCTTCTTCACCGGCATGGGGATTTTGCAGACGATGTTTATTGGTTTTGACTACGGCACCGCCAACTGTTCGGTGGCCGTGATGCGGGAAAACACCCCTCAGCTGTTGACACTGGAAAACGGCAGCGCGCTGCTGCCCTCGATGCTCTGCGCGCCAACGCGCGAAGCGGTCAGCGAGTGGCTCTATCGCCATCATGACGTCCCCACCCACAGCGATGAAAACCAGGCGCTGCTGCGCCGGGCCATTGCCGCCAACCGCGACGAAGACATCGAGGTGCTGCGCAACAGCGTGCAGTTCGGTCTCGCCTCGCTGCATCAGTATGTTGAAGATCCGGAAGAGGTCTACTTCGTTAAATCGCCAAAATCCTTCCTCGGCGCCAGCGGGCTGAAGCCGCAGCAGGTGGCCCTGTTTGAAGACCTGGTCTGCGCCATGATGCTGCACATCAAACTGCAGGCCGAAAGCCAGCTGCCCGAGCAGATCGACCAGGCGGTGATTGGCCGACCGATTAACTTCCAGGGCCTCGGCGGCGACGACGCGAACGCCCAGGCGCAGGGGATCCTTGAGCGGGCGGCTCTCCGCGCCGGTTTCCGCGATGTGGTCTTCCAGTTTGAACCGGTTGCCGCCGGGCTCGATTTCGAAGCGACCCTCAATGAAGAAAAACGGGTGCTGGTCGTCGATATCGGCGGTGGGACCACCGACTGTTCCTTGCTATTGATGGGCCCGCAGTGGCGGGAGCGCGCCGACCGCCAGCAGAGCCTGCTCGGCCACAGCGGCTGCCGCATCGGCGGCAACGACCTCGACATTGCCGTGGCCTTCAAATGCCTGATGCCCCTTCTCGGTATGGGCGGCGAAACGGAGAAAGGCACCGCGCTGCCGATCCTCCCGTGGTGGAACGCGGTGGCCATCAACGACGTGCCGGCGCAGAGCGATTTCTACAGCACCGCCAACGGCCGTCTGCTTAACGATCTGCTGCGCAGCGCCCGGGATGCCGACAAGGTGGCTCTGCTGCTGAAGGTCTGGCGCCAGCGTCTCAGCTATCGTCTGGTGCGCAGCGCCGAAGAGAGCAAAATCGCCCTCTCCAGCGCCGCCAGCGTCGAAACCGCGCTGCCGTTTATTCAGGACGAGCTGGCCACCGCCATCGCCCAGCAGGGTCTGGAAGCCGCACTGGATCAACCGTTGACCCGCATTATGGAACAGGTGCAGCTCGCGCTCGACAGCAGCCAGACCACCCCGGATGTGATCTATCTTACCGGCGGCAGCGCCCGCTCGCCGCTGATCAAAAAGGCGCTGACCGCCCAGCTGCCGGGTATTCCGCTGGCCGGTGGCGATGATTTTGGCTCGGTAACCGCCGGGCTGGCCCGCTGGGCGCAGGTGGTTTTCCGCTAACCCCAGCCCACCGCCGCCGCGCAGCAGGTCTGTCCTGATCCTGCCGATGCAGATTACGCTGGAATATTCCTGGTCTCCCACGCAAAATGGCCTGTTCGTCCGGACAGGCCTGTCCACTCTTCCCCACTTCCGGGGGCGTATTATCCATACCGTAGCCAGATGTCTGCGGTCTGTATCGTTGGCATGCCGCAAGGGGGCGTGATTGAAAAGGGTGTCTGCGATCTTCGCAGCGGTCCGGCGTTGCCGGCCGCGGTTCCTGGCAGGCTGGCTGCTCAGCTGTGGATTACTCTTGCTGCTGGTCGCCCCGCAGGCGCAGGCGGTGACGCGCCAGGTGGGCATTGATATTCCGGTCCAGTGGTACGCGGACGCCAGCGGCCAGATGACCATCGATCGCTTCGCCGCCCTGCCCACAGACCAGCTCGCCACCACCCGGCAGATCCCCTCCTTTGGTTATTCGCGAAAAACCTGGTGGCTGCGCAGCGAGCTGCCGGGAACGTGGTTTGCCGGGGAGCCGCGCTGGCTGCAGCTGGGCCCCTCTTTTGTCGACCATCTGACCATTTACTACCGACCTCTGGGCAGCGATGCCCCCTGGGAACAGCGCACCTTTGGCGACCGCGACGTCGCCCGCGAGAGCGACCTGCACTACCGGGAAAGCGTGCTGATTATCCCCCCGCCGCCAACCGCCGCCGGCTATGAGGTGGTCTTTCGCCTGCAGAGCACCAGCACTCTGATCCTGCTGGCCTCGCTCTCTTCGCCGCAGGAATTTGTACAACGGGCGACCGCCGACACCGCTTTCTGGAGCTTCTATTTCGGCCTGGCCGCCGTCGCCAGCGGCGTGGCGCTGTGGCTGGCGCTAGCCCTGCGCCGGCGTCTGCTGTGGGGCATCTGTCTTTTCTCGCTCAATTATCCGCTGGTGGCCGCCCTGCACGGCTTCCCGGAGTGGTTTTTCGGCCACGCGGCGCTGCCGTTCCAGGACTTCATGATCAGCAGCCTCTCCCTGTTCAGCTATGCTACCGCCCTCTGGCTGCACAGCGAGATTTTTGATTTGAAGAAGAATATGCCGCGGCTTCATCAGCTACTGATCGCTGCGGTGGTGCTCAACCTGGTGCTGCAGGTCAGTATTCCGCTCGGGTTTTACGGCTTCGCGATGCAGATTGAAGGGGTGATCTTCATCATTATCACCCCGGTGCTGCTGTTCACCTCCTGGTGGCTGTGGCGCAAAAAAGCCATCGACCGTAACACTCTGCTGCTGGGTCTGCTGCCGCCGTTCTACGTCGCCGCCGCGGTCCTGGTGCAGTTGTCTATCCACGGGATAATCCCGTTCCATATGGCGATCTATTCCCTCTGGCAGTATGCGCTGATCGTCCACATCATTACGGTGCTGATCATTGCCATCCTGCGGGTGCGCGCTGAAAACCGCCAGCTGGAGCAGAAGCAGCGCCTGGCGCGTGAGCTGCAGATTGAGCGTGAAGCCAGCTTCCATCAGCGACAGTTTATGGGCATGGTAGCGCACGAATTCCGCACGCCGCTGGCGGTGATCCAGGCAGCGCTGGAAAATCTCCGCCTCTCGGCCGCCTCGGCCAGCCAGGAGGCGCGCTTCGATCGCATCGGGCGCGCCGCCACCCGTCTGGTGCAGCTCACCGATAACTGCCTTGCCGACGCCCGGCTCGCCTCACACGACCTGCACGTCGATCGCCAGCAGACCGCCCTGCTGTCGGTGATCAACATGGCCGCCTCGGTGGTGGCCATCTCCCACGACCATTACCTGAACATCCGCCATCACGGCGCGGTGGAAAGCCCGCAACTGCAGGCCGATGCCGGCCTGCTGTGCATCGCCATCGCCAATCTGCTGGATAACGCGGTGAAGTATTCGCCCCCCGGTGAAATCGCCATCGATATCCGCTCCGAAGCCGGGCATACCGAGCTGCGCATTCGCGACCACGGCCCGGGCCTGCCCGACGGGCAAGCGGAACTGATCTTTGAGCGCTATCGTCGCGGCGAGCACACGTCGCCGGTGCCGGGCGGCACCGGTCTCGGACTGTATGTTGCGCGTCAGATCGTGCAGGCTCATGATGGCAAACTGTGGCTGGCCGAGCATGGCCCGGACGGCTGCACCTTTATTCTCACCCTCCCGACAGTTGCTTAAGAGGAGAACGACGTATGGCTTTACGGCTGGCGATAATTGAAGATAACGCCGATCTGCTGGATGAACTGCTGGCCTGGCTGGGCTATCGCGGCTTCGAGGTGTGGGGCTCGCGCAGCGCCGAAGCCTTCTGGCGACAACTGCATAGCCATCCGGTGGACATCGTGCTGATTGATATCGGCCTGCCCGGGGAAGATGGCTTCAGCGTGCTGAGCTACCTGCATGAGCTGGGGCATTACGGTCTGGTGGTGGTCAGCGCCCGCGGCCAGCAGCAGGATAAACTGCAGGCGCTCAGCCTTGGGGCCGATGCTTACCTGATCAAGCCGGTTAACTTCGCCCACCTTGCGGAGACCCTCACCGCCCTCGGCGCCCGCCTGCAGCAGGATCGACCCGCCGCCCTTCCGTCGGAGGCGCCCGGCACCGCGTCATCCGCCGCCACCGGACTGTGGCGTCTGCATGAGGATAAACTGATTTCTCCCGATGCCCGGACGCTGGAGTTAACCCAGCAGGAGTACCGTCTGGTGGAGCTGTTAATGCGCAATCGCAACGAGGTGTGCAGTAAGCTGGATCTCCATGCCTGCCTGTTTTCCCACGACAGCGAGCCTGACCTGCACCGCATCGACGTGGTGATTAGCCGCCTGCGCCATAAGGCGCGCCAGCAAGGGATCCACCTGCCCGTACGAGCGATCTTTGGCAAAGGACTGGCGTTTATTTCCTGATCGAAAGCGCGATCTGGCCGCTGCGCGGGGTGTGAATAACTCGCAAGTGTTAATTTTTCTCATTTTCTGAGAGAAATGAGAGGAATGAGACTGACGACGCGCTTAAGAACTTTCTTATAGTGCTAGCACATCAGGATGATGTCGTATGATTTTCAGTGGACAGGAAAACATATAACAAAACGTAATAGCCGTTCGCGGTAAATTCTGACACCATGCAGCACAAATAAGGTAAAAACGATGGCCATGCAAACGTGGTTAATATTATTGCTATGCATATTTTTCTTCAGCATCTCTGTATACAGTTTTATTTCCTATCTAAAAGACAGGAGACGGCAGAAGTTTACGTTTAACGATAAGCGTTCGACGCGTCGTAAATAATTCACTTTATAATAATTAAAAACGATTACAGGTACGTTTATAAAATCAACACACCGCATACGCCCGGAGGATTTGTCACAGCATGGCGTTATGTTTTGCATAAGGAAATAACGCCATGAGAAACATTAATGTCACCATCAATACCCGCAACACCTTTGTACGTGAATCGCTGGTCGCCATGGTTAATGATCTCTCCCGGGACGATATGCGGGCCCGTTTCTCCTGGCGCAATAACGACCTGTCAGACGAAGATATTATTATATGCGAAGTGATCCCTGGTGAAATCTATCTGTGCAATACCCTGATTAAAAACAGAAAAAAAGGCAGCTCCCTGATTATCCTCCACAGCTACGACCAGCTGCCGGAAGACGATTTCATGATTAATTGCCTGAAAGGAGTCATTTTTGTCTCGCTGAAAACGGCCAGTATTCCACAACTGCTGGCGATCATTAAAAGCGAACTACAGCATTGTATGGACCCGTCGGCCACTGACGCCACGAGCCGGGAACTGAGCTGCGCCAGCTGCCCGCATCGTGTCCTGTCGCGGTCGCAGACCGCTGTGGTGCACGGTATTCTTGAAGGGCTGGACATGAGTAAAATCGCCGCCCTGCAGCGGGTCAGTCCCCGCACCGCCGCTTACCATAAGAATAAGATTATGGAAAAATACAGCCTGAATAATAATCACGACTTTTTCCAGTTTATGAATCTGTTACGTGAACGCTGGTAGGCAAATAGCGAACAGAAGAGAATAAGATATTCCCGTAGTGATATTGTCTGGAATCCGAAAATAGCCGCAGGATGCTAAAAAAGCGCCAGCGCTGCCGAACATAACGTTAAACTCTGACGCTTCCTCGGTATAAAGACGTTACCGCGCGTTTTTATATAAGAAAAAAGACTAGTTACGAGGAAAACTGATACTTCGTCACATTACCCCTGACGTGCCTGTCAGGGGTCTTTTTTTCCGTGCGGAATGGCGCCCTCTGTGAAAGGGCGCGGCAGGATCAGGCTTCCGCTTTCTCGGCTTCCCAGTCCGGCTGTGCTTCCTCGTCGGACAGCAGACCTTCGTTTTTCGACAGCATGGCGGTGGCGATGCCGTTACCCAACACGTTGATGGCGGAGCGCCCCATGTCGAGGAAATGGTCGATACCCATCAGCAGCAGGATCCCGGCAACCGGAATATTGAAGCTGGGGATCGTGGCCGCCAGCACCACCAGCGCCGAGCGCGGCACCCCGGCGATGCCTTTCGAGGCCAGCATCAGCGTCAGCATCATGACCGTAATCTCGCTAAAGCTCAGCGGTACGTTATAGGCCTGAGCGATAAACATCGCGGCGAAGGAGCAGTAGACCATCGAGCCCACGAGGTTGAATGAGTAGCCAATCGGCAGGACGAACGAGACGATATTACGCGAGCAGCCAAACTTCACCAGCCGCTCAAGGGTCTTCGGATAGGCCGCTTCGGAACTGCTGGTGGTAAACGCGACCAGCACCGGGTCCTTCAGCATGTTCAGCAGACGGAAGACCTCTTTCTTCAGCACCATATAGCCAACGGCAATCAGCACCGCGCTGGTCAACAGCACCGCCAGGTAGTAACCGCCGATGAACGAAGCGTAGTTGAGCAGGATCCCCAGCCCCTGGGAGGCAATCACCGACGAAATGGCGGCGAAGATAGCCAGCGGCGCAACGTACATCACGTAGCCCGTCACCTTCAGCATAATGTGCGACACCACATTGAGGGCCGCCACCAGCGGGGCATTAAACTTCTCGCCCAGCGACGCGCCGGCGATGCCAAAGAACATCGAGAACACCACAATCTGCAGGATCTCGTTGTTGGCCATCGCCTCGGTGATGCTGGTGGGGATGGTGTGCGACAGGAATCCTTTCAGGCTCATGCCGCTGACCGCCAGGCCGGTATCCACCGCCTCTTTCGGCACCGCCAGGTTTAACCCGGCGCCCGGGTGCTGGAAGGTGACGATCACCAGCCCGACGAGAATGGATAATACCGAGGAGGTGATGAACCACACCATCGCCTTCCCGCCTACCCGGCCAATGGTCGCCGTCTCACCGAGACGCATAATGCCGACCGTCAGGGTGCTGAACACCAACGGCGCGATGACCATTTTGATCAACCGCAGAAACAGATCGGTCAGCAGCGTAATGTTGTCCGCCCAGGCGGAGATGGTGGTCGGCGTCGCGTAGGCATGGATAGCCGCGCCGGAGAGGATCCCCATCAGCATAAAAATGACGATGAAGAGCGTGAGTTTGTTTGCGTTTGCCACAGCAATGACCCCTGATTATTTAACACGTTGATTTTTAAGTGCATATGTTATTATTATGAAAATGCACTGATTTATTCACCGCATAAATCTAATTAAAGCCCTCCCGGATACAACTATTTTTTACTTTTTTAAACTAAAAGTTGATATCACCCCGGAAATCTCCAACGAGACCGCCCGGCGTCGCGGCGGTTATCCAGACATTTCTCAACCTTCTTTTCATAATTCCTCCATTTTTACGGCCCCTTCCCTCACTAAACTAGTATCATTCAGCGAAACGCTTCAGGATGAGACCGTAAACTAATGAAAGGCAGTAACATACGTCGTTGGGGCGCCGCGCTGGCGGTAGTGATTATCGCCGGAGCCGCCTACTGGTTCTGGCACGATCGTGGCACGAGCGGCAGCAGCGCTCCCGCAGCGGGACAAGGCCCGCAGGGGCCGGGCGGCGCGCGTCATGGCCGTTTCGGCGGCGCGCTGGCGCCGGTGCAGGCGGCGACCGCGACCGAACAAGCGGTGCCGCGCTATCTCACCGGGCTGGGTACCGTGACGGCGGCCAATACCGTGACCGTGCGCAGCCGGGTCGACGGCCAGCTGCTGAGCCTTCACTTCCAGGAGGGACAGCAGGTCAAAGCCGGCGACCTGCTGGCGCAGATCGACCCCAGCCAGTTTAAAGTCGCCCTCGCCCAGGCGCAGGGTCAGCTGGCGAAAGATAACGCCACCCTGGCGAACGCCCGCCGCGATCTCGCCCGTTACCAGCAGCTGGTGAAAACCAACCTCGTCTCCCGCCAGGAGCTCGACACCCAGCAGTCGCTGGTGGTGGAATCCGCTGGCACCGTAAAGGCCGATGAAGCCGCCGTCGCCAGCGCCCAGCTGCAGCTCGACTGGACCCGCATCACCGCGCCGATTGACGGCCGCGTCGGCTTAAAGCAGGTGGATATTGGCAACCAGATCTCCAGCGGGGATACCACCGGGATTGTGGTTCTCACCCAGACGCACCCGATCGACGTGGTCTTCACCCTGCCGGAAAACAGCATCGCCACGGTGGTGCAGGCGCAGAAAGCGGGCAAAGCGCTCAGCGTCGAAGCCTGGGATCGCACCAATAAACAGAAAATTAGTGTCGGCGAGCTGCTGAGTCTCGACAACCAGATCGATGCCACCACCGGGACCATCAAGCTGAAGGCGCGCTTCAGCAATCTGGACGACGCGCTGTTTCCCAACCAGTTCGTTAACGCCCGCCTGCTGGTGGATACCGAAGAGAACGCGGTGGTGATCCCCGCCGCCGCCCTGCAGATGGGCAACGAAGGGCATTTTGTGTGGGTGCTGAACGACGAGAATAAAGTCAGCAAACACAGCGTGACGCCCGGCATCCAGGACAGCCAGAAAGTGGTCATCAGCGCCGGGCTTTCCGCCGGGGATCGCGTGGTCACTGACGGGATTGACCGCTTGACCGAGGGGGCGAAGGTGGAAGTTGTCACCGCCAGCGGCAGCGAGCAGGCGCAGCCCGCTCCGCGCCAGAGCGGTAAACACGGAGCGCGTTCCTGATGCAGGTGTTACCCCCAGGCCGCACCGGCGGCCCGTCCCGGCTGTTTATTATGCGTCCGGTCGCCACCACTTTGCTGATGGTGGCGATCCTGTTAGCCGGGATCATCGGCTACCGCTTCCTGCCGGTCTCCGCCCTGCCGGAGGTCGATTACCCGACCATCCAGGTGGTTACCCTCTATCCGGGCGCCAGCCCGGACGTGGTGACCTCCGCTATCACCGCCCCGCTGGAGCGCCAGTTCGGCCAGATGTCCGGCCTTAAGCAGATGTCGTCGCAAAGCTCTGGCGGCGCCTCGGTAGTCACGCTGCAGTTCCAGCTGACCCTGCCGCTGGACGTCGCCGAGCAGGAAGTGCAGGCGGCCATTAACGCCGCCACCAACCTGCTGCCGAGCGATCTGCCCAACCCGCCGGTGTACAGCAAGGTGAACCCGGCGGATCCGCCGATCATGACCCTCGCCGTCACCTCCTCCGCGATCCCGATGACCCAGGTAGAGGACATGGTGGAGACCCGGGTGGCGCAGAAGATCTCCCAGGTTTCCGGCGTCGGTCTGGTGACCCTCGCCGGCGGTCAGCGCCCGGCGGTGCGGGTGAAGCTTAACGCCCAGGCCATCGCAGCCCTCGGCCTGACCAGCGAAACCGTGCGTACCGCTATCACCAGCGCCAACGTTAACTCCGCGAAAGGCAGCCTCGACGGCCCGGCCCGCGCGGTGACGCTTTCCGCTAACGATCAGATGCAGTCCGCTGAGGATTACCGCCGGCTGATCATCGCTTATCAGAACGGGGCGCCGATCCGTCTCGGCGATGTCGCCAGCGTCGAACAAGGGGCCGAAAACAGCTGGCTCGGGGCGTGGGCCAACCAGCAGCGGGCCATCGTGATGAACGTTCAGCGTCAGCCGGGGGCCAACATCATCGACACCGCCGACAGCATTCGCCAGATGCTGCCGCAGCTCACCGAGAGCCTGCCGAAATCGGTGAAGGTGCAGGTCCTCTCCGACCGGACCACCAACATTCGCGCCTCGGTGCGCGACACCCAGTTTGAGCTGATGCTGGCCATCGCCCTGGTGGTGATGATCATCTATCTGTTCCTGCGCAACGTGCCGGCGACCATTATTCCCGGCGTCGCGGTGCCGCTGTCGCTGGTGGGCACTTTCGCGGTGATGGTGTTCCTCGACTTCTCGATCAACAACCTGACGCTGATGGCCCTGACCATCGCCACCGGCTTTGTGGTGGATGATGCCATCGTGGTGATCGAGAACATCTCGCGCTATATCGAAAAAGGCGAGAAGCCGCTGGCCGCCGCGCTGAAAGGCGCCGGGGAAATCGGCTTCACCATTATCTCCCTCACCTTCTCGCTGATCGCGGTGCTGATCCCGCTGCTGTTTATGGGCGATATCGTCGGCCGTCTGTTCCGCGAATTCGCCGTCACCCTTGCCGTCGCTATTCTTATCTCGGCGGTGGTCTCCCTGACCCTGACGCCGATGATGTGCGCCCGTATGTTAAGCCACGAATCGCTGCGCAAGCAGAACCGTTTCTCCCGGGCCAGCGAGCGCTTCTTCGAACGGGTGATCGCCGTCTATGGCCGCTGGCTGAGCCGGGTGCTGAACCATCCGTGGCTGACGCTCGGCGTCGCGCTGAGCACCCTGGCGCTGTCGATAATCCTGTGGGTCTTTATCCCGAAAGGCTTCTTCCCGATCCAGGATAACGGCATTATTCAGGGCACCCTCCAGGCGCCGCAGTCGGTCTCTTTCGCCAGCATGGCCGAGCGCCAGCGGCAGGTGGCCAGCATTATCCTTAAGGATCCGGCCGTGGAGAGCCTGACCTCGTTCGTCGGCGTCGACGGCACCAACCCGGCGCTGAACAGCGCCCGTCTGCAGATCAACCTCAAGCCGCTGGATGAACGCGATGACCGCGTCCAGACGGTGATTAGCCGCCTGCAGCAGGCGGTGGACGGCGTCCCGGGCGTGGCGCTCTACCTGCAGCCGACCCAGGATCTGACCATCGACACCACGGTGAGCCGCACCCAGTACCAGTTCACCCTGCAGGCAAACTCCCTCGAGGCGCTGAGTACCTGGGTGCCGCCGCTGCTCAGCCGCCTGCAGGCCCAGCCGCAGCTGGCCGACGTCAGCAGCGACTGGCAGGACAAAGGCCTGGCCGCCTATATCAAGGTGGATCGCGACAGCGCCAGCCGCCTCGGCATCTCAATGGCCGATGTCGATAACGCGCTGTACAACGCCTTCGGCCAGCGGCTGATCTCCACCATTTACACTCAGGCGAATCAGTATCGCGTGGTGCTCGAGCAGGATACCGAGGCGACGCCGGGCCTGGCGGCGCTGGATAATATCCGCCTGACCAGCAGCGACGGCGGCATCGTGCCGCTGACCGCCATCGCCACAGTGGAGCAACGTTTTACCCCGCTGTCGGTAAACCACCTCGATCAGTTCCCGGTGACCACCATCTCGTTTAACGTCCCGGACAACTATTCGCTGGGCGAAGCGGTGGACGCGATCCTCGCCGCCGAACAGTCGCTGGATTTCCCGACCGATATCCGCACCCAGTTCCAGGGCAGCTCGCTGGCCTTCCAGTCGGCGCTCGGCAGCACCGTCTGGCTGGTGGTCGCCGCGGTGGTGGCGATGTATATCGTGCTGGGGGTGCTGTATGAAAGCTTTATCCATCCGATCACGATCCTCTCCACCCTGCCCACCGCCGGGGTAGGGGCGCTACTGGCGCTGTGGCTGGCGGGCAGCGAGCTGGATGTGATCGCCATCATCGGCATCATTCTGCTGATCGGCATCGTGAAGAAGAACGCCATCATGATGATCGACTTCGCGCTGGCCGCCGAACGCGAGCAGGGTATGACGCCGCGGGAAGCGATCTACCAGGCCTGCCTGCTGCGTTTTCGTCCGATCCTGATGACGACCCTCGCCGCCCTGCTCGGCGCCCTGCCGCTGATGCTGAGCACCGGCGTCGGCGCGGAGCTGCGGCGTCCGCTGGGGATCGGCATGGTCGGCGGTCTGATGCTCAGCCAGGTGCTGACCCTGTTCACCACCCCGGTGATCTATCTGCTGTTCGACCGCCTGTCGCTGCACCTGAAGCGCCGCTTCCCGCGTCAGGAAGAGGAGGCGTAAGTGAAGTTTTTCGCCCTCTTCATTTACCGCCCGGTGGCGACGATCCTCATCTCGCTGGCCATCACCCTGTGCGGCATTCTCGGCTTCCGGCTGCTGCCGGTAGCCCCGCTGCCGCAGGTGGACTTCCCGGTGATCATGGTTAGCGCCTCGCTGCCGGGAGCCTCCCCGGAGACCATGGCCTCGTCGGTGGCCACCCCGCTGGAACGCTCCCTGGGACGGATAGCCGGGGTCAATGAGATGACCTCCTCCAGTTCGCTGGGCAGTACGCGCATCATTCTTGAGTTTAACTTCGACCGCGATATCAACGGCGCGGCGCGCGACGTTCAGGCGGCGATCAACGCCGCGCAAAGCCTGCTGCCGAGCGGGATGCCCAGCCGGCCGACCTACCGCAAAGCCAACCCGTCGGATGCGCCGATCATGATCCTGACGCTGACCTCGGACACCTACTCCCAGGGTGAGCTGTATGATTTCGCCTCCACCCAGCTGGCGCAGACCATCGCGCAGATCGACGGCGTGGGTGATGTCGACGTCGGCGGCAGCTCCCTGCCGGCGGTGCGCGTCGACCTCAACCCGCAGGCGCTGTTCAACCAGGGCGTGTCGCTGGACGCGGTGCGCACCGCCATCAGCGACGCTAACGTGCGCAAACCGCAGGGGGCGCTGGAGGACAGCGCGCACCGCTGGCAGGTGCAGACCAACGATGAGCTGAAGACCGCCGCCGACTATCAGCCGCTGATCGTCCATTACCAGAATGGCGCCGCAGTGCGACTGGGGGATGTCGCCACCGTCTCGGATTCGGTGCAGGACGTGCGCAACGCCGGGATGACCAACGCCAAACCGGCGATCCTGCTGATGATCCGCAAACTGCCGGAAGCCAATATTATCCAGACAGTGGATAGCATCCGCGCCCGCCTGCCGGAGCTGCAGCAGACCATTCCGGCGGCTATCGACCTGCAGATCGCCCAGGACCGCTCGCCGACCATCCGTGCTTCGCTGGAGGAGGTGGAGCAGACGCTGGTGATATCGGTGGCGCTGGTGATCCTCGTGGTATTCCGGTTCCTGCGCTCGGGGCGCGCCACGCTGATCCCGGCCGTCGCCGTCCCGGTTTCCTTAATCGGTACCTTCGCCGCGATGTATTTGTGCGGCTTCAGCCTCAATAACCTGTCGCTGATGGCTCTGACCATCGCCACCGGCTTCGTGGTGGATGACGCTATCGTGGTGCTGGAGAATATCTCCCGCCATCTGGAAGCGGGGATGAAACCTCTGCAGGCGGCGCTGCAGGGGAGCCGCGAAGTCGGCTTTACCGTGCTGTCGATGAGCCTGTCGCTGGTGGCGGTGTTTCTGCCGCTGCTGCTGATGGGCGGCCTGCCCGGCCGCCTGCTGCGCGAGTTCGCCGTCACCCTGTCGGTGGCGATCGGCATCTCGCTGGCGGTGTCCCTCACCCTGACACCGATGATGTGCGGCTGGCTGCTGAAAAGCGGTAAGCCCCACCAGCCGACGCGCAACCGCGGCTTTGGCCGCCTGCTGGTGGCCGTGCAGGGCGGCTATGGGAAATCGTTAAAATGGGTGCTCAGGCACAGCCGGCTGACCGGCCTGGTGGTGCTCGGCACCATCGCCCTCAGCGTCTGGCTCTACATTTCGATCCCGAAAACCTTCTTCCCGGAGCAGGACACCGGGGTGCTGATGGGCGGCATTCAGGCCGACCAGAGCATCTCCTTCCAGGCGATGCGCGGCAAGCTGCAGGACTTTATGAAGATCATTCGCGAAGATCCGGCGGTGGATAACGTCACCGGCTTTACCGGCGGCTCGCGGGTCAACAGCGGGATGATGTTTATCACCCTCAAGTCGCGCGACCAGCGCCACGAGACGGCGCAGCAGGTGATCGACCGGCTGCGCAAAAAGCTGGCCAACGAGCCCGGGGCCAACCTGTTCCTGATGGCGGTGCAGGATATTCGCGTCGGCGGCCGGCAGTCGAACGCCAGCTATCAGTACACTCTGCTGTCCGACGACCTGTCGGCGCTGCGTGAGTGGGAGCCGAAGATCCGCAAAGCGCTGGCGGCGCTGCCTGAGCTGGCGGACGTCAACTCGGATCAGCAGGACAATGGCGCCGAAATGGACCTGGTCTATGACCGGGACACGATGTCGCGCCTCGGCATCAGCGTCCAGGACGCCAACAACCTGCTGAACAACGCCTTCGGCCAGCGGCAGATCTCCACCATCTACCAGCCGCTCAACCAGTACAAGGTGGTGATGGAGGTGGATCCGGCCTACACCCAGGACGTCAGCGCCCTCGACAAGATGTTTGTTATCAATAGCGAGAGCAAGCCGATCCCGCTGGCTTATTTCGCCAAATGGCAGCCGGCCAACGCCCCGCTGTCGGTGAACCACCAGGGGCTGTCGGCGGCGTCCACTATCTCCTTTAACCTGCCCACCGGCCGCTCGCTGTCGGAAGCCAGCGACGCCATTAACCGCACGATGACCCAGCTCGGGGTGCCGTCGAGCGTGCGCGGCTCCTTTGCCGGTACCGCTCAGGTGTTCCAGCAGACCATGAACGCGCAGGTGATCCTGATCCTCGCGGCTATCGCCACGGTCTATATCGTGCTGGGGATGCTGTATGAGAGCTATGTGCATCCGTTGACCATTCTCTCGACGCTGCCCTCCGCCGGAGTGGGCGCCCTGCTGGCGCTGGAGATATTCGATGCCCCGTTCAGCCTAATCGCCCTTATCGGGATCATGTTATTAATTGGCATCGTGAAGAAAAACGCCATCATGATGGTTGATTTTGCCCTTGAGGCGCAGCGCACCGGCAATCTGGCGCCGGAAGAGGCGATTTTCCAGGCCTGCCTGCTGCGTTTCCGGCCGATTATGATGACCACCCTGGCGGCGCTGTTCGGCGCCCTGCCGCTGGTGCTTTCCGGGGGCGATGGCTCTGAGCTGCGCCAGCCGCTGGGGATCACCATCGTTGGCGGTCTGGTGATGAGCCAGCTGTTAACGCTCTACACCACGCCGGTGGTCTATCTTTTCTTTGACCGTCTGCGGTTGCGTTTTTCGCGTCACTCCTCTCAACCGGTAAGCGAATAACATGACAGACCTCCCGGCCAGCGTGCGCTGGCAGCTATGGATAGTGGCGTTCGGCTTCTTTATGCAGTCGCTGGACACCACCATCGTTAACACCGCCCTCCCCTCGATGGCCAAAAGCCTCGGGGAGAGCCCGCTGCATATGCATATGATCATCGTCTCCTATGTCCTGACGGTGGCGGTCATGCTGCCGGCCAGCGGCTGGCTGGCCGACAGGGTCGGGGTGCGCAATATCTTCTTCACCGCCATCGTGCTGTTTACCGCCGGGTCGCTGTTTTGCGCCCAGGCCAGCACCCTTGACCAGCTGGTGATGGCGCGGGTGCTGCAGGGGGTCGGCGGCGCGATGATGGTGCCGGTTGGTCGCCTGACGGTAATGAAGATCGTCCCACGCGATCAGTACATGGCGGCGATGACTTTCGTCACCCTGCCGGGCCAGGTTGGCCCGCTGCTCGGCCCGGCGCTGGGCGGGGTGCTGGTGGAGTACGCCTCCTGGCACTGGATCTTCCTCATCAATATCCCGGTGGGGATCGTCGGCGCCATCGCCACCCTCTGCCTGATGCCCAACTACACCCTGCAGACCCGGCGCTTCGACCTCTCCGGCTTTCTGCTGCTGGCCGCCGGGATGGCGACCCTGACCCTGGCGCTGGACGGCCAGAAAGGGCTCGGTATATCGTCACGCTGGCTGGCGGGGCTGGTGGCCGTCGGCCTCGCCGCCCTGCTGCTGTACCTGTGGCACGCCCGCGGTAACGCCCGGGCGCTGTTCAGCCTCAACCTGTTTCGTAACCGCACCTTCTCCCTCGGCCTCGGCGGCAGCTTCGCCGGACGCATCGGCAGCGGCATGCTGCCGTTTATGACTCCGGTGTTTCTGCAGATTGGCCTCGGCTTCTCCCCCTTTCACGCCGGGCTGATGATGATCCCGATGGTGCTCGGCAGCATGGGCATGAAGCGGATCGTGGTCCAGGTGGTCAACCGCTTTGGCTACCGTCGGGTGCTGGTCGCCAGCACCCTGGGCCTGGCGGCGGTCAGTCTGCTGTTTATGTTTAGCGCCCTGGCCGGCTGGTATTTCGCGTTGCCGCTGGTCCTGTTTCTGCAGGGGATGATCAACTCCAGCCGCTTCTCCTCAATGAATACCCTGACGCTGAAAGATCTCCCGGACGATCTGGCCAGCAGCGGCAACAGCCTGCTGTCGATGGTGATGCAGCTGTCGATGAGTATCGGCGTGACCATCGCCGGGCTGCTGCTGGGGCTGTATGGCCAGCAGCATATGAGCCTCGACGCCGCCAGCACCCATCAGGTCTTTCTCTATACCTATCTGAGCATGGCGGCGATCATCGCCCTCCCGGCGCTCATCTTTTCCCGGGTACCGGATGACGTCGGCAGCAATACCGTCATCCGTCGACGCAACAGGAGTGGATCGTGAAATTTTGGCGCCCGGGCATTACCGGTAAGCTGTTCCTCGCTATTTTCGCCACCTGCATCGTGCTGCTGATCAGCATGCACTGGGCGGTGCGTATCAGTTTCGAACGTGGGTTTATCGACTACATCAAGCGCGGTAATGAGCAGCGGTTAACCATGCTCAGCGACGCGCTGAGTGAGCAGTATGCCCAGCACGGCAGCTGGGCGTTTCTGCGCAACAACGACCGCTTTATCTTCCAGCTGCTGCGCACCTTCGAACGGGATAACGACGACCGTTCGCCGCCGGGACACGGCATGAAGCCGGGTCCGATGGAGGGTCAGGGGCCGGATGGGCCGCCGCCGGATGGGCCGCCAGACGGCTCCAGCGACACCCCGCCGCCGAGGCCGGAAATGCCGCCCCACGGCTGGCGCACCATGTTCTGGGTAGTCGATCAGTCGGGCCGCGTGCTGGTGGGGCCCCGTGAGCGCGTACCGGAGGACGGCACCCAGCGCAGCATTGTGGTCAACGGCGTGGAGGTAGGCAAGGTGATCGCCTCGCCGGTAGAGCGGCTGACCCGCAATACCGATATTAACTTCGACCGACAGCAAAAGCGCACCAGTTGGCTGATTGTCGCCCTTGCCACCCTGCTTGCCGCGCTGGCCACTTTCCCGCTGGCCCGCGGCCTGCTGGCGCCGGTGAAGCGGCTGGTGGAAGGCACCCATAAGCTGGCGGCGGGCGACTTTTCCACCCGCGTGACAGTGACCGGCGGCGACGAGCTCGGCCGCCTGGCGCAGGATTTCAACCAGCTCGCCAGCACCCTGGAGCGCAACCAGCAGATGCGTCGCGATCTGATGGCCGATATCTCCCATGAGCTGCGTACTCCGCTGGCGGTGCTGCGCGGCGAGCTGGAGGCGATTCAGGACGGGGTCCGGCGTTTCACCCCCGAGTCCATCCCCTCCCTGCAGGCCGAGGTGGCTACCCTCACCAAGCTGGTGGACGACCTCCATCAGCTGTCGATGTCCGATGAGGGGGCGCTGGCCTACCAGAAAACGTCGCTGGATATCATCACCCTGCTGGAGGTGGCCGCGGGCGCTTTTCGCGAGCGCTTCGCCAGCCGGCAGCTGAGCATTCAGGTGTCGCTCCCCGAGCAGGCGATGATCTTCGGCGACCGCGACCGCCTGATGCAGCTCTTCAACAATCTGCTGGAGAACAGCCTGCGCTATACCGACAGCGGCGGCAGCCTGCACATCACCGCCCGCCGCAGCGGCCGGATGCTGGTGATTGACTTCGCCGACAGCGCCCCCGGCGTCAGCGATGAGCAGCTGGCCCGCCTGTGCGAGCGCTTTTACCGGGCGGAAGGATCGCGCAACCGCGCCAGCGGCGGCTCCGGCCTCGGACTGGCGATTTGCCTCAATATTGTCGCGGCCCACGGCGGCACCCTGCGTGCCGACCATTCGCCTTTTGGCGGGGTTAGCATTAAAGTTGAGTTACCTCTGGAACATGATTTACCGAGAGACGTATGACTGAATTGCCTGTAGATGAAAACACCCCACGCATTCTTATCGTGGAAGATGAACCGAAGCTCGGCCAGCTGCTGATTGATTATCTGCAAGCCGCCGGCTATGCGCCTACGCTGATTAACCACGGCGACAAGGTCCTGCCCTACGTTCGGCAGACGCCGCCGCACCTGATCCTGCTGGACCTGATGCTGCCCGGCACCGACGGTTTAACGCTGTGCCGGGAAATTCGCCGCTTCTCCGACGTTCCGGTGGTGATGGTGACGGCGAAAATCGAAGAGATCGACCGACTGCTGGGGCTGGAAATTGGCGCCGACGACTATATCTGCAAGCCCTACAGCCCGCGGGAAGTGGTCGCCCGGGTGAAAACCATTCTTCGCCGCTGCAAGCCGCAGCGCGATCTGCAGGCGCTGGACGCCCAGAGCCCGCTGATTGTCGACGAAGGTCGTTTTCAGGCCTCCTGGCGCGACAAGCTGCTGGACCTCACTCCCGCCGAGTTCCGGCTGCTGAAAACCCTCTCCCAGGAGCCGGGCAAGGTCTTCTCCCGCGAACAGTTGCTCAACCATCTGTATGACGATTATCGGGTAGTCACCGACCGCACCATCGACAGCCACATCAAAAACCTGCGGCGCAAGCTGGAGGCGCTGGACGCCGAGCAGTCGTTTATTCGCGCGGTGTATGGCGTTGGCTATCGCTGGGAAGCAGACGCCTGCCGACTGGCGTAGTTAGCCTTTTCCCGGCTCGCGCTGCGCTTAGCCGGGCTACAAGTTCACCGCCCTCTGCAATCCGTAGCCCGGGTAAGGCGTTTACGCCGCAACCCGGGGAACGCCATAGAGCCTATCCCACCAGGCGTTATGAGTGCTGTCAGTGTGAGCACTGCCCAGGTTCAAAATGGCAAACAAATTAGCCATACTGAAAGATACCCATCTGATATTTACTCCCCTTCGCCGCGGCGCTACAATGCCCGCCCTTAATGTGGGGACACTCCCCAACTCGCCGCACCAGGTGCGGCGAATCTGACCTGTCATCAGAACGAGAACACCATGTTTAAACCAGAACTCCTCTCCCCGGCGGGAACGCTGAAGAATATGCGTTACGCTTTCGCCTATGGCGCCGATGCCGTTTATGCCGGCCAGCCGCGCTACTCGCTGCGCGTGCGTAACAACGAATTCAATCACGAAAATCTGCAGCTCGGCATCAATGAAGCCCACGCGCTGGGTAAAAAATTCTATGTGGTGGTCAACATCGCCCCGCATAACGCCAAGCTGAAAACGTTTATTCGCGATCTGAAGCCGGTGGTGGAGATGGGGCCGGACGCGCTGATCATGTCCGATCCGGGTTTAATCATGCTGGTGCGGGAACACTTCCCGGAGATGCCGATCCATCTTTCAGTGCAGGCCAACGCCGTCAACTGGGCGACGGTCAAATTCTGGCAGCAGATGGGGCTCACCCGCGTGATCCTGTCGCGTGAACTGTCGCTGGATGAAATCGAAGAGATTCGCCGCCAGGTGCCGGAGATGGAGATTGAGATTTTCGTCCACGGCGCGCTGTGCATGGCCTACTCCGGCCGCTGCCTGCTCTCCGGGTATATCAACAAGCGTGACCCGAACCAGGGGACCTGCACCAACGCCTGCCGCTGGGAATACAACGTGGCGGAAGGCAAAGAGGACGACGTCGGTAACATCGTCCACAAATATGAGCCGATCCCGGTGCAGACCGTGGAGCCCACTCTCGGCATCGGCGCGCCGACCGATAAAGTCTTTATGATTGAGGAAGCCAAACGTCCGGGCGAGTACATGACCGCCTTTGAGGACGAGCACGGCACCTACATCATGAACTCGAAAGATCTGCGAGCTATCGCCCACGTTGAGCGTCTGACCCAGATGGGCGTTCACTCGCTGAAGATCGAAGGCCGTACCAAATCCTTCTACTACTGCGCGCGTACTGCCCAGGTTTACCGCAAGGCCATCGACGATGCCGCCGCCGGCAAACCGTTCGATACCAGCCTGCTGGAGACCCTGGAAGGACTGGCCCATCGCGGGTACACCGAAGGCTTCCTGCGCCGCCATACCCATGACGATTACCAGAACTATGAGTACGGCTACTCCCTCTCCGAGCGCCAGCAGTTTGTCGGCGAATTCACCGGGGAGCGTAACGGCCCGCTGGCGGCCGTGGCGGTCAAAAATAAGTTCAGCGTCGGCGACAGCCTCGAGCTGATGACCCCGCAGGGTAACGTCAACTTCACCCTCGAGCATATGGAAAATGGCAAAGGTGAAGCCATGCCGGTGGCCCCGGGCGATGGTTATACCGTATGGTTGCCTGTGCCGGACGACCTGCCCCTGCAGTATGCGCTGCTGATGCGCAACTTTACTGGTCAGACAACCAGAAATCCGCACGGTAACTAGTTAATTTGCGTTATTTTTTCACGAAGTAAGGATATTAGAATCGGATCACATACCGTTTCGATCGAAACAGGTATCATCCATTTCGCTGAAAAACATAACCCATAAATGCTAGTTGTACCAGGAACCACCTCCTTAGCCTGCGTAATCTCCCTTACGCGGGCTTATTTTTTTGTTTTAACCTAATGAAATAAATGGAATTATTTCTTTCAATGTCCACACATTGACCACATCGATACAAAAAGCCCCGCTTTGCGGGGGCTTTCTTGTTGGTCACATCCAATGAATTTGCTGCTGGCCTGACGTTGTCGGGTGCGGTGGCGCTGGCACGACTTCACCTGGTGACACGATAAAACGTTCGACCGTCTCAGTGGTGACAAACGTACAACTGCAATTGATGTTCGTACACTGATGATAGCGCTCTTTAGTCGTGTCAGAAAAATAACGGCTGGTACGAGCATGAGCTGCATAGTGGCATTTTGGACAGTGGAACATAGCGAACACCTCAGATAATTTCCAATACGCCAATATTACTAAAAATATACTTATATAACAAATAGTTAAAAATTATCAGTGAGTTAATCCTGGCTTTCATACTCCACATCCGAAAGCTTAACCTCAAGCTCTAAGCCCGTCGTGAATCCATTCCCGGTAAGGTTATGCACCACCCGGCTGATTATCCACGTCTGCTCGTCTATAACGCGCTTATGCAAAATCTGAAACAGACCGCTAATTAGTTAACCAAATTTTACGTAGGAATGCGGTTTAAACTCTATTTTTTGTCATAGTTACGTACATACACGTTTTCACACAGCCTGTGCCATTAGCTAACGCTACCAAGATCAGATTACATTAACCTGCGGGTAACTGGTCAAAAGTAATCACATAAATATGATTTCTTCAAAAATCTATCGATTGCAACCAAATGAATAGACAGAAGATAGAATATGTAATAAAAACATAAATCAAATGATATTTAACTTGACAAACTTTTCATTAACACTAGTTACACAAACAAAATACAAGGAGATTGCCCAATGACACTGATTCCTAATGAATCTGAGAATTTTAGAGCGGGCCGAGACCTCTTGCGAAGACACTGGATTGAAGCAACCCCCTTAGTAGCGGTCTGGGGGCAGGCAGTGGGATGGTCTGCTAGCTACCCCGATCCAATTTTAGAACGTAGCTTTAAGCATACTTCTCGAGAAGGGAATACATGGAAGTCACTTCTCACAAATACCGCTCTATCAGATGATTTCTATCATTGGCTTGCTGACCGATTTTTACATAGGGCAGCATCTCAATTTACTATAGAAGCAAGCCGTGCTCCATGGTGCGCAATTTTTACTTCATCAATTGATAACGGGTTAGCAAATTGTCTTGCTGGAAACGGTCGCGAACCTGAAATCATTTTACAAGGAAACCCTGCCCCTCGTTATTTAAGAAATAGTCGTCGACCACCCTTTTATTATCTTTTTGGGCAATCAGGCCAACGCCTAGCTTCGTTAGCTCCACCATCAACAAGACAGGCCTTAAAAATACGCAGCAGTCAACATGCTAATCCAATGTTGCGCCGATTATTCGAAACCGTAACTCCTTTAGGATTAATCGTTATTGATGGATATGACCCAAATAACGATTGGCTAAAAGCAGATCAACTTCTCGCCGAAATATCTGAATCACCAACAGAAGGGGTTTTATGGTGTGGTCAGGAACCTGACTTTTCAAATGACGAAAAGATTATCTACGATGATTTGGTTGAAAGGGGAGTTATTATACGCTCCCCCGAAACAATAGGGGAAATTGTTAACGAACTAATTCAAAGTAATTCTGTACCTGAGACGTTAAGCTGGGATGATCCTGAAGTATTAACTTTGAAAAACGGGCGAATTGTAAGAACCACCCCAAACTTGCGTCTTATGACTAAGGCTTCTGCCACCTTAATTGATGATTCTTGGGCTGGTATATTAGACCCGTTATCTAAGATTGAAACAGATGTAGCATTTGAAGTTTTCCATTCGACATCTTCAAGCTTTCGAGCTATCACAGAAGGTGTTCGCCGTGGGTTTGCTATTGAACGTGGATTTGAGGGTTTACTTTGTAAAAAAGTTGAACAAGCTTTAGAACAACATCATACAGCATCATCTATAATTCTACATGGGCAATCTGGTGTGGGTAAGACAATTGCTCTTGCCCGCCTCGCCGTTTATGCTAAACATAAAGGATATGCGGTTTTATTTATTAATCGTCAAATACCACAAGCATCAGATTTAAGTACTTTCCTCGCAGAAGTAGATCATGAAGATGGTGTTACGTTATTATTGGTCGATACAATGTCTGCTGTGTCAAGATATGATGAACTTCTACGTTCATTACGTAGTGTTGGTCATCGCGTTGTAGTTGTAGGCTCTTCATATCGTCTCGAATTAGAGGGGAAAATTCAAAGCAGATTCATAGAGGCTAAAGCATTACTTAATAAAGATGAACAAGATCAACTCATTAAATTGGCTAGCAGTTTTATTCCCAACCTATTAAATACTATAAAAAAAGAAACTTCCAATCAATATGTTTTAGCAGGGTTTTATCGACTCCTCCCCAGTAGTAGAGGTAGTCTCTCAGCTGGACTAACAAGAGAAGTTGATAGTACTCGAATTGATTTACGAAACCGTTCTAAGTTGACAACTTCTGTCCAACTTGGAAGTGTTGCTCAAGCGCTTATTAATGCTGGCTACCCTACTAATAATCTAACTCAAAAAATGACGGGTGACGAAAATACATCAGAAGAATCAGCGGAAGCCAAAGCTATTGATCTCGTAATGATTAGCAGTCGACTTTTTAAAGCCGTGCCACTTAGCATTGTCCTTCGTGCAATTAGTACTGATGAGAAGATTTACGGTTCATTTAATATTGATAATATGTTAGCCTTAATCCGTAACCAAGATCTTTTCCGCTGGATTTATGTCGATGAACAGCAGACCGACATTCTTGTACAGGCGCGCCTACAAATTGAAGCACATTTAATCTGTGAAAATCGTTTTGGTAGTGCTAAACGTGAGGCTGATGCAATATGCTGTCTAATTTTAGCCGCTACACGTGCTGGAACTGAGTCAAATGACGAAACGTCCTATATTGCAGATTTGGTTCACGCGGCTGGCCCTGATGGTCCAGAGGGTGGGCGTTATAGTGAAAGCTATGCTTCTATAGCCCGTGCTCTAACTAAACTTCGCGAATTAACGGGGGTACCTAACGCTCGTCTAATGTTGCAAGAGTCAGTGCTTCGTCGTCATTATTTAAGGACTCATAAATCAATTGACCAATCTCAGAAAATCGAGCTGTTAGATGAGGCTGTAACTGTCGTTGATGAAGCTTTGAGTCGGATCAATGACACTGGCAATAATGGAATCATTGCTTCTCTCAAAACGATTGACAATCTTTGGAATGAACGGGCTGCTACATACGGCTTTGTAGCTACAGATAAAGTGCAAAATGGTCAAAACGACGTAGCTTATGCTGCTTATAAAGCGGCTCATGAAGCTGCTATGCTAGCTAAAGCCAGACGAGATTCATCTTTTTCTATTGACGTTTCATTATGGATACCTATAGACATACTTCGCCAAGGCCAAAATCTCACGGAAATTCAGAGATTAGAAATTTCTGCTGATCTCAGTTCAAGTATTGATTCAGTCGACGAAAGTATGTTGGATGCAAATCAGTGGGAAAAATTCCAATCGCGTCGTATGGATGCCGGATCAACAATGGGAGATTTTGTTATATCAGACGATGCCTTTAAACGCCTTGATGAAGCCGGGTCAACCGCAGGCTATTTTATTCGTGCGCGCGAATTGGCACCAGATATGCGTATTAAAAATGAACCTACGGCAGAAGATATAATAAAGGCTCAATCCTGCGTGGTATATCTTCGCAGTAATTATGACAAAATCAATAAAGATGAGCGTTGCCTGAAACTACTTCTTGATATGGAGTGGGCAAGTCGCACAAAAAAATGGTTAATGCGAGGCCTGAGACAACCATTCCCTACAGACATTACCACCAAGAATATTATACAAAATATTGTAGGCAATTTGGCAACATTTGGGGAAGAAAAACTAGCCACCAAATATAGATATTTGCGGGCACTGACTACTTGGCTTGAAGGCAATCAAAAGATGAGTAATCTTTTGTGGGCTGAATTAGGGGCGGAGACTCAGTTTGCTGATTCACAACGTGTTTCTGTACGACATATTTTGACTGATGATACGGGCAACCCTGTTATGTACAGAGGCGTTATTGAAAAACAAATTGGGGTAGGCCGCTACTCTGTCCGTGTAGAAGAGTTGGGAATGAATATCGATTGTATTGCGAGTTACTTCCCTAATGTAGATATTTCTATCGGCCGTATTATTACAAACTTTGCTATCGCCTTTAATTATCGAGGTCCATTAGCTGAGCCCCTTAGTGGACTGAGGAGGGTAATGCAATGAGTTTTTCTGAACTGGAAGCTGCTGCGAAAAAATTTACTACGTTAATCAACCAAGATTTGGAAATGGAATTTATTCAACCTGTGACTTTAGTGACTCCATCATCTCCGCTGGATCAATTCCATTTCATGCAGTTGGTTGTATGGTGCTATGGTTTTTTCTTCGAGGCAGCCAACGAAGCCTTGAAGGAATGTAAAGCTCTTATGAAACAAGGTAATCCTCAGCATACAAACGAATTCGAACAAGGCCATCGATTAGTCAATCAATTGAGAACATATAAAGTTCATAACTTACCACCTAGCAAAACTAACAATTACACACGTAAATGTGTTGAGACTTGGTTAGCTCAATTCAATGAAGATACTAGTAGGCACCAGAGAGCTTGTGAAAGCCTATACAATACAGCGCTATCAATGATTAACTATGCTACTGAAGCATGGATAGGTGCGACTAAAGATCCTGAAGATGCTAAGCAGTTATTTAAGCGTGTAATGGACGCATCTGAAAATAATTGGGCTCACCACGAATTATCTCAAATTGCTCATGAAATTGCAGAAGAAATCAATCTATCCGGATTTGATGCAAAAGAATTTTGTAATAATTACCTTGAGGAATGGCGTAAGACTGCCGGTTGCTTCTTTAATAGAGAATCAGCTGAAGCAGGTATCCGGCGAACCATTCGTTTGACGATATACAATTTATTTGGGCAGAGTGCTTACGGGGTTATAAGTACCAAACACTAAGGTGCTTTAGATATTTTGTTACCTCTTATTTACTAAGGGGTAACTGATCTACCCCCTCTTATTTGCATACCGCTATGTCTGTCAGTTATTAGAATAATTGCTAAGGTCAGCTTCTCGCTCAAAGCAGACTGACAGCGTTGATTGTGTGCTGCCAGGAAGAACGATGTTAGCTCAAATCTGAGCTAACATCGTTCAAGTAGTCGATAATGACGCTTTCCACAAGTTGCCGGTCTTCGTCGGTAAAGCCCAAAAGCTGGCGCTGCGGGTAGTCGACAGTAGCGCTTTTGGTAGATGGCTTATCCTTTAGCCCTAACTGGTGAACGCGGGCGATACGTTGCACTTTACCAGTAAACTCCACCACCGCCGCGCTGTCGTTACCAGTAGTTTTCATAAAGCGGTTAGTCCGCAATTTTGCGAACATCTCGCGCTTTATGCGGCCTTTCTTTGCTCTGACGGGCTGGCGCTTACGCGGGGTAAAGGGTGAACCGTCCGGCGCTTTTTGCAATTTAATGCGCTGCTGTTGCCGCTGGCGCAGTTTCTTCGTAATGTCGACGGTCATCCGACGCCGCCCGGCAGGAGAAAGGGCCGCTATCAATCCGGCGAGCTTGTCCTCAAAGGGTTTGAAGTCATTCA
>ERZ894236.405-NODE-405-length-54459-cov-14.6693_pt1 | contig 54459 bp, 60 predicted proteins | sample MGYA00380297_ERZ894236 | MGnify/ENA primary metagenome ERZ894236 (study PRJEB32331, sample SAMN06328420) | human gut metagenome | biome: human gut microbiome; feature: stool | host: Homo sapiens | collected 2014-08-04 ... | reverse complement strand
AAATCCCTTTATTCATGCGGGTTTAGGCCGTCTCGTATGCCGGGTTCATTAGGCAGCCGAAGGTATTGACGCAGAAGGTCAGAGGACGGCCCAGCGCTTCACTTTTTTCTTTCACCAGAGCCCGTGCTTTTTTCATAAAATAATACTGGCGGTCCGGCTCCTTAGCCGGCGCTTCACCGCCTGCATCTATATTTTCCAGAATTTCTTCCAAATTTTCCTGATTCATTCCTTATCCTTTCCAAAATGCAAAATCAAAACATTCACGATTCCTTGTCACTGTTCTTATACACGTTTTGAACATTCACGACTTATTTTACTATAACGGATTTTAATTTTCAATCATTAAAATTTACATAATATCGGAACAGTAACGGAAAAAAGGGCGGAATGTATCAAAATTTGTCATACACTCAACCCTTTTCTTTATGTATACGGCAGATCTGCAAGTCTGCCTGCTGCGCTTAATGTTTTGTTTTCAGTCCGTATTTCGTGCCTAAGTTAGTGACGGTTCCGTCTTTTTCCTGGATATCAATATTGTCCAATTGGGCACGCATGTTCATGCGTATGGTGGCAATATATTCTGTGCGGAGCTTTTTCTGCTCCTCTTTCTCTTCCGGGGTCAGTTCTGTGACCTTTGATTTTCTTGCAAGCTCGTTGATCCTGTCGATCTGTTCCTGTTTCATGTGTATGGTCTCCTCTCTTATGGTCTCAAAGGGGCGGCATCACAGCTTCTGCATAATGTCATCCAGGTAAAAGCCTTCTTTTTTGTCCGCTAAGAACAAAGTGCCGTGGTTTCTTCCCTGCATTATTTTATGTATCACGTGGAAATCCTCTCCGTTGGCGATCACCATGTCAGCGCCTGCGCTGGTTGCAATATGGGCGGCGGTGAGCTTGGTTGCCATGCCTCCTGTTCCCACAGAGCTGCCTGTGCTGCCTTTTGCCATTTTCTCCAGATGGCTGTCTATCTTCTCCACCACGTCAATGAATTCGGCGTCCGGGTTCTGGTTGGGGTCATCCGTGAAAAGCCCGTCAATATCGGACAGCAGGATCAGCATGTCCGCATCCACCAGGGCTGCCACCAGAGCGGAAAGGGTGTCGTTGTCACCGAACTCAATCTCATCTGTGGAGATGGTGTCATTTTCATTTACAATGGGAATGGCTCCCATATCAAACAGCTTGTTAAAGGTGTTCATGGCATTTACTCTGGTGGCTGCATTGATCATGGTGTACTTTGTCATGAGCACCTGAGCTGCGGTCTGGTTGTACTCAGAAAAGAGTTTCTGATAGATCATCATAAGCCTTGCCTGGCCCACTGCGGCACATGCCTGCTTCTCCGCCAGTTCATCGGGACGCCTGTGAATGCCCATGGCACTTCTTCCCACCGCAATGGCACCGGAGGAAACCACGATCACATCCTTGCCCTGGTTGTGAAGGTCTGCCAGTTCCCTGACCAGAATCTCCAGCTTTGTCAGATTTAAACGTCCTGTCTGCTCATGTGTCAGGGAGGAAGAGCCGATTTTTACTACAACTCTTTTTTTATCTTTTAATTTTTCTCTTATGTTCATTATTGATCACTCCATCATTTTCATGTTCTCTTATATTACACCATTTTTAAGAGTTCGTCCAGAGCGGCTTTTTCTTTAGCTGGAATAATTCTCAAGGAAACTGTAGAGTTCATCTGTCCCCACGATCTCTTTGCCTCCCAGCACCTCCGCCTGTTCCTCGCTTGGCAGTGCTTCCAGAGGAATGTCCGTGTACTCAAAGACTTCCTTTCCATCTTCCAGATAAACGACCAGGCTGCCGTTTTCCATACGGACACAGTAGCGTGTCTCCTGATCGGATGCGGACACATCTCCCAGCTCCTGCCGCAGTACCACCTGGTTGTCAGCGTAGGAGGATACCCGGTAACGTTCCTTCACCAGTTTTCCTGTATCCGAATTGAAGGATTCAAAGACATAGTCACTGTCCCTGGAAAACGGATTGGCGGAGACCTGCTTCCCCATCAAAGCGCTCTCCTGTTCCAGCCGGTTCATCCTGTCTCTCAGAGAGGTGAGCTGATAACTCAGGAAAAACCCACAGCTCAGGAAGAAAATGGCAAAGACAAGGCCGATACTATAAAAAATTCTTTTCATGAAAGAATCACTCCTTTATTCATATAAACTATCTATGAATATTAGTATCGGCCTTTTTTTCCACTTTATTCAGTTATTCCCTGCATTTTCAAAAGCGCAGAAGAGATTTTTCTTATTGGGCGGGCACTTCGGCTGCACCGGTATCTTCCGGAGTCTCTGCGGACGCTTCTGTTCCCTGTGCCGCATCCGGGTTTTCCGCTGCGTCCGGATTCTCAGCAGCTTCCGGGGCTGCCGGTTCCGGGCCTGATATTTCCACCTGGTCCGCATTGGTATCCTGGATAATGCAGATCCAGGTCTTTCCGGGATTCAGGGTGATCTCATTGCCACCGGCATCGTAGTAATGGGTCGGTTCCCATTCGGAATCTTTCTTCCAGGTAATGTCAATGGCCTGACCTTCCGTGATATACTTACCGCTTCCTCCTGCCATCACGTTGATGTTCAGATATCCGTTATCGTCATAATTTTCCCAAGGGCAATACTGGAGGATGACATTTTTGTAGCCCAGCTGGCTGCCTGTCAGCTCGTCAATCTGCGGTTCCCCGTACTGGGAACGGTAGTAAAGCTTATCCTCCGCGTTATAGTCAAACCACGGGTCATTGACGGAGTAATGGGGCTTTATCAGGGTTGCGGGTGTGCCCCCTGCGGGAGCTGTCTCCTTGCCCACCCATGCGAACTGGAAATGTCCCTTGTACTCCGGGGAATACTCCTGGCTGTAGGCATTGATCTCAATTCCCTTCTGCAGTCCTGCAAAGCTTGTGTATGCGTTGTGGGGTGCCACACGGTCTGTAGTACGGTAGTAGACATCCGCACCGTATCCTGAGAGGCCGCTTAGATTATTGACTTCCGGCAGTTCCAGATAGGGAAGAGCGTAAGCTGCCTGTCCATAATGAGCGTAGATCGCTTCAAATTCCATGGCATAGAAAATATAGTAATCCCTGCAGCTTCTCACAGAGCCGATTTTCTCCAGATTGTCGTAATCCTCAAAAATACCCATAAGCCTGGTAATACCGCCCTCCACAGGTGCCTCATACACAACACCTGCATTGGCAATTCCCGCCTGGGGGACCGCTGCCTGGATATTGTTCAGCATAACAGCCACGGGCCTTCTCTGTCCTATGGCAGGACTTACATACTCTCCTGTCAGGTAACTTTTCATCATGCCCTCAGGAATCTGTTCCGTCTCCGGTTCTTTTGGCTGCAGTACAATCTCCTTGACCTCTTCTTTTTCCTCAGGCTCCTCTACCGTCTCCTGCGGAATCTCCTTTTTCTCAGCCTCTTTCTTTTTCCCGCATCCTGCAAACAGTGTGGACGCACAGACGGCTCCCACCAGCAGCCATGCGAGATATTTTTTTGTTCTCATAATTTTCCTCCAATTTCTTATCTGCGGATTCCAAGCCCTTCAAGGATGGCCTCCTGTTTTGCTTCCATGACAGCAGCCTCTTCCTCTGACATATGGTCATAGCCCATCAGATGCAGCATGCTGTGGGCTACAAGAAACGCAAATTCCCGTACAGCGCCATGTCCGTACTGCACGGCCTGCTGAAGCATTCTGGGCACTGCGATCATGATATCCCCTAAAATCAGCTCCCCTGTCTCAGGATGGAATGCGTCCTCGGATTCCTCTAAGAAGGAAAAATCCCCCGGTGTATCATAATCCAGCATGGGAAAGGACAGCACATCTGTCACCCTGTCTATCTCACGGAATTCCCGGTTCGTTCTTTGGATGTCCTCATCTGTGGTGAGTACCAGGCTCACTTCGGCCTCATAGGGACAGTTTTCAGAATCCAGGGCTGCTTCCACAACCTGCCGGGCAATGGACTCATAATCAAAATCCACATTTCCGGGATATTCCTTGTCAATATTCAGTGTCATACATTTTCCTCCCCATTATTCTCTTTTGTATGAGTTTCTATCGGTTATTATTCATTTATTTTCTGCGCATATGCGTCTGTCTGCCGGACGGTCCCGGCTTTTTATCCGCCTCTGCTTTCTCAAATGCCTTCACAATATCCTTCACAAGCCTGTTTCTGACCACATCCCGGTTATTCAGCCGCACTATACCGATCCCGTCAATGGAACCCAGGATAGCGGCGCATTTTTCCAGTCCGGAATCTGTGTTCTTTGGAAGGTCAATCTGTGTCACATCTCCGGTCAGGACCATTTTTGATCCTTCTCCGAGCCTGGTCAGGGCCATTTTGAGGGTTGAGAGTGAGGCGTTCTGACTTTCATCTATGATAATGCTTGCCCGGTTCAGGGTTCTGCCCCGCATATAGGCAAGCGGTGCGATCTCGATGGTTCCCCGCTCCAGATATTTCTGGACCTGTTCATTTCCCAGAATATCGTTGAGGGCGTCATAGAGAGGGCGAAGATAGGGGTCTACCTTCTGGGATAAATCTCCCGGAAGAAAGCCCAGCCGTTCCTCCCCGGCCTCAATTGCCGGACGGCTCATAATGATACGCTCAATATTGCCGTTTTTCAGATCCGCCACAGCCTGGGCAACCGCCAGATATGTCTTTCCGGTACCGGCAGGGCCGATGCAGATATTTACCGTATTTTCCTTTAGGGCTTTGGCATAGTTCTTCTGGCCGATGGTCTTGCATTTAATGGGACGGTTTCTGTGGGCAAGGACAATGACATCGGACATGGCCTTCATGGTTTCCTCAATCTCTCCTGCCTGGATGGATTCCAGCACGCGGTAGACTACATCCGTGTCAATCTTCTCTTTTCTGTCATGAATGTCCCGGAGGGATTTGAGAGTACGCACTGCACTCTGTACAGCCTGCTCAGAATCTCCGAGAATCTCCACATGGGAGTTTCTGGCGTTTATTGAAACAGACAGGGCATTTTCAATGAGCTTTGCATTGCTGTCCTGAACACCGAAAACATCCATCTGCTGATCTAGTGTAAATTCTAGTTCCTGCTCCTGCAAATAATTTCTCCTCGCTTTCCTGCAAATTACAAAAATCCAAATTAAATTATACTGCAACTCTCCGGCTTTTTCAAGCCCCGGGGATTTTGAGGTGCGCAAACCAGCCAGTAAACGGTTGATTTTCGCACCTGTTATTTTATCTTTCTATGCAGAGGCTATGATAATACCTCAACCTGATCATACACTACCATAGCCGAGAAGGTTTCTTCTTTTGTCTGCAGGTTCATAGAAGCTGCCGCATATTCCCATATTCTTACCGGAACAGCCATTCCTGCTGCCATCAATGCCAGGTCACCACGGACAGCTGCTGCATTGTACAGCCTCTTGCCGAATTTCGAGTAATACCCGCCATACCAATTTGATACCCCCGCAAACTAAAATAAACAAGTCAGCTTAAACACCATTTCACAATATTTTCAATCAATTTTGTAGGTAATGCTTTATCATAAGGAAAATATATTGCATTTTTCTTAGTGACAAATTCGTTTAACTCCAATGCAAACTTTCCAATAGCTTCAACCCCTACATAGAAACTGATGTGCTTTTTACAAGCAGAAAATGAGATGGATTTTCCTTCTTTCTCATAATATGGCATACTCCATAATATACGTTCATTTACACATGGAACACTGTTTTGTAATATAATCATCAGTTCTGTTAAGTGGGGGTGTGTTTCTATGGGCTGCGAATCTATATATTCTAATACTGTTTTGGGTGCTTTCCCGCAGTAATGACCTTGATTTATTCTTTTAAATTCTCTCCCGCATTTGGGGCATATCCACATATTCCGTTTCCTCCGTAAATTTAAATTTTTCAGTTTACCATACTGGGGTTCTATAATTCCATTCTTCCCGGAGTATGCCGGCCATTTTTGATCCGACAAAGAACCATCTGAATAAAATCCATTCCCCCAGGCCGATTTGAATATGCTGTATCCAATTTCGATACTGGAAATGATAGGCTCTGTTCCATCCACTGCCCCTCCTAACACCACACTTTTAAACTTGCCTTATTATACTATATATCAGTTCAGATGTATAGGCTCTGCTGTTTTCCGGCTCCCGCTTCTTTTCCACACTATCCGGGGCATTCTTATGCGGCATGTCTTTCCGGTTTGCTTTCAATCCGCTCAATGAATTTCCCCTGTACCTCTGCGGTATACCGTTCTTTCAGTTGTTCGGCCTCATCATGTCCCGGGGCAAAACTTAAGATCATTACTTCAAATGTGGGATGACAAACGCAAGCATTTTCTGACATGGCAAATGATTTATGAAAATGGTATAATAGAAACATTATATCCTATTAGTTTCATTGCAATTTTTATGGAATCGAGGTGAACACATGGACTGGTTACAGCGCATCAACGAATCGATCAATTATATGGAAACACATTTAATGGAAGAGTTAAGCATTGAGCAGATATCAAATTATGTATTCGCTTCAAAGTCTAATTTTCAGCGGGTGTTTCATATGGTGACAGGTGTGACGATTGGCGAATATATCCGAAACCGCCGCTTAAGCCTGGCCGGGCAGGATCTGCTGCTTACGGACAAAAAAGTTGCTGACATAGCGCAGAAATACCGTTATGACACTTCTGAGAGCTTTTCTAAGGCTTTTTTGCGTTTTCACAGCATTTCACCTTCAGATGTCAAAACATCCGGCGCTGTGCTTCGATTTTTTCATCCTCTCTCTATTAATATTTCAATCCGTGGTGGATTCAACAGGGCTTATCAACAGATTGATGAATTTTGTTGGAATAATCTTGACGAACAAACAATTAAAGCGCTGACCGATGCAGAGAAGTATCAAGAACTCGTTCATTGGGCGATAACAGCGAGAGGGAAAAACCCCGGTGTTTTTGATGCGTTGACGGAATGGCTGCTGGATGATATTGAATGGTGCGAAGATAAGCTCAATGAAAACAAACAGATTTTGATGCAGGGTGTATTCGCGCGGTTTTCAGAACAGAACAAACAGCTCCGCCGATACTTGTCGGAATTAAGACCTGCAGGGGTGGTCAACGAAGCGGTATTCAAAGCCCTGGATCAATTTAATGATCAGTTGTCAGGACAGGTTCCAGACGAGCGGCTGCAGAAAGTGGTGGCACAAGTATTGGATGATTTTTCCCTTATGAAACAGCGCGGCATCAGAGAGCAGATTGCAGGAAGCATAACAGGCCCCACCGGCACGGATCATGCGGACATATACGGCTTTATCAATTATCTGAAAGAATGTGACGCGGAGGTGCAATGGGCGCTGTTTATGCCGGATAAAGTAAAGCGACAGCAGAACGGCTTCAAAGTAGTAAACTATGAATATAAAGAAATGCCCGGTATGCGGTTCATCGGATGGGAAGACGACGATTTGACCGACAGCGAATTGCAGGGGGAGCGTTTTCGTGTACTGGATGCCATGAATGGTGATCCGTCAGGTTTTGACTATGATATTCTGCTCTCGCATCATGAGGGCTTGTCTATCGATGTGGAGCCCGTACATCTTTTTTGGGGACGGTTTATGAGGGCAGACACCCCTGTGCCAAAAGGATTTCTCTCATTTGATTTTCTGCCATATCATGATGGCCGGGCAGGCATTCCATATATTTCTCAATTTGCCTATGCGGAATTCTCAGGAGATTATGAAGCTATGCACAAAACGGAAGGATATGACATCAGTGCCATGTACGACGTCACCAGAAACATTATGCTCAGCCAGGGAATAACGATTCCGTATCCGGATAAATATTGGACAGCAGAAGTATTTAAAAATGGATACGACAAAGGCAGCACTGCTTATATGTTCAGCGCAGAGCTTATTGACACATAAAATTGTTCAAAGCGGTGTTATCAATGTCTCGTTCGGTGGTGAAGACACTCCGACAAACTTGAATTTGGAGGAAGAAATAATAATGTCAGGATTAGAAGTGAAGCTAGAATATATCGAGCAGCAAACAATATACGGATTGTGGCAAAAGTCAAATGATAAAACTATTTCCAGAGATATAAAGGCTCTGTCTAAACAGTATCATGCCGTGGTTTCCATGCCGGAGGGAAAGGTGTTACCCTATTTTGTACTTTCCAGAAATTACAATGAGCAAAGCCGCGATTTTGAATTATTTATTGGCAGTATGATTGACAAAAGCGGTTTAGAAAGCTGCATCCTCTCAGCCTGCGAGTACGCCAAAATCACAGTAAAGCCTAAATTGGGCTTTTTGTGGGGGGCTTCTATCGGAGAGGCAAAACAATATTTCTATACAAAATGGTTACCCAAAAGTCCTTTTGAAGCATTGAATTTGGAATATGAGTATCACACAGAACGAAGCACGGAAAAGCAGCCGACGATTGACATTATCTTTGCCATTCGACGCAAAGCGATCAATTAAAATCAGACAAATCTCATTTTTTTAACTTAATGCTATTGGTAGAAAGAAAAATAAGCAATTCCCAGTTTGTTGAGCTGCACTAATGCAGCCTTTTGGGATAAGGTGTATCATCAAATAGTAATTTGGAGGACTTGAAATGGCATGTTATTTTTGTGTTGATGTATATTTTAATAAAGATAATGAACGTAATGAATATGATGAATATATTGCAATGGTAAAACCAATCGTAGAAGCTTATGGCGGTAAGTATCTTGTTAGAAGTGAAAATGTAATGGCACTCTCAGAAACCAGAACACCAAATAGAGTGATTCTAATTCGTTTCCCTAATAAGGAAGCATTGGATAAATGTTTTGGATCTAATGAATATATCTCCATTATGCATAAGAGAACATCAACAGTGGATGCAAGGGCTGTTGTGATTAATGAGGAAATATTATGAAGATACATCAAATTGTATCGCTGTTCGTTGAAATTCGGTCGGGGAGACTCTGACCGTGCCGACGGGGGTCCTCCTTATGATAGGATAGGCCGCTCTTGTATTCTAACCTAAAGGAGAAATCGTATGTATGAAAGAATGTTAAATAAGCAAGTTGTGCCGACCATTGAGGAAATGACATCGTATTGTGGAGTAAACGCCGAATTATTTACAATGCTGAATCAGTGGTTATCAAATCAATATTGCACTTTGCAGGAAACGGTTTTCCCCTATGGCAATCATTATGGATGGGGAATTGCTCACAGATCAAAGAAAAAGCTGCTCTGCAATATTTTTCCGGAAGATAATGCTTTTACAGTAATGGTCCGGCTTTCTGACCGGCAGTTTGCTTCGGTCTATGGAAATATGCAAAAATACACGCAGGAATATATGAATCATAAATACCCCTGCGGCGATGGCGGATGGATACATTATCGTGTGAAATGCAAAGAGCATTTGGAAGATATAATGAAATTGTTGATTGTCAAATCGGAATAGAGGATCTGGAGATTTTAGACACGCTGTCTGACGGCGCTTTCATGTTCCTGTTAGACGAAAAAAGCAGATCCCATGTGAAATCTCTGCTGTTCCAGCGAACTTTGATTGGAGTCGTTGCTGTCCATGCTGACAAAATCCAATTCTGTCAGGATTTTTTGTCCGTTATTGAACACGCTTAATCCGGTACCCTCATAAATATCAACGGCGGGCCTGCACAATAATCCGCCGCTCTGAGATTTCGCACTCATATTCATCTGCTGAACAAGTATCGGTACAAATAGATGCGCCCGTGTCCCAGGTATTGACATAGCCCTGTGGGAGCTTACCATGATCCTCTGAAACTTTTTTCATTACTCCTCTGTACTGTTTGCGCATTTCTTTTCTTGCGTCTTCCTTATTCCAAAACAAATCCATCACAATAAATACTTCTGCTGTCGTCATCCTTTATGAGAGACATCAGGACAAACAATGGTTTCCCTATCTGCTTTGCGTGATTCATCTTGTTTACCTCCCATCGTCTTTTTTGTTTCATACTAAATATGCCGGATGATGAATATATGGAATAAAGAAAAAAGCCATCGGCATAAGCTGGATAGCGCCAAACTGCTATACAATCACATTAAAATACTGTATGATGAAACAAATGGAAACTGAGGAGGCAAGAAAATGATAACAGGGTACTATTGTACAAATACTTTTTCAGAGTAAGTATTCCAGTTTACCAAGCCGAAAAAATAGAATTTGGGAGTAATACATGGAATACAAAGAAAATATGCTATGCTACGAAGATTATTATAGGTTAAGAAAAAGCGTCGATTGGTTAAATTTTTCAGAGCAACAGGCTCAAAAAGCTCTTGACAGGAGCTTATATACAGTAATTGCAGTTGAAAATGACCAAACTGTTGGCATGGGAAGATTGATCGGAGATGGTCTGTATTATATGATTATTGATATTATAGTCCATCCTGCCTATCAAAAAAATGGCGTGGGAAGTCAAATAATCAATATGATAATCAAATATGTTGATGATGAAACACCAGTCAACGGGCGTTCCAGCATACAGCTAATCGCGGAAAAAGGAAAGGAAACATTCTATCAAAAAATGGGATTTAAGTTAATCCCTCATGATTATTGCGGTTCTTGTATGAGAAAAGTAATTCATAAATAAATCCCGGGTTGTTGAACTTAAAAAATTAGAATTTGGAGGAATATTAAATGAATAAAAGATTTGAGTTTACAGAAAAAGAAGGGGTTTCAGAAGGTGCTAAAATCGTTGTTGATAAAGAAACGGGAGTGCAATACTTACTGGCTCATTGGACAAATGTTGGAGGGCTTACTGTACTGGTAGATAAAGACGGAAAACCATTATTAGACCCACGATATGCTAAATGATATAAATCCCGGTTTTTCTGTCTGGAAAATTTGAAATTCGGAGGGATGTATATGTATGAAAGAATGTTAGAGAAATAAAATGAGCCTACCATCGAGGAACCGCGGCACATGCAGTGAGCGGTTTGATGATATTCAAATGCTTTTATCGGTCAAATGTACATAGGCAGGTTTAGGTAACAGAAAGGCTTGGACGGAATGGAAGGAGAAATCATGGAAATATTTGAATCACCAATTTACAAGGATGATATAGGGAGACGAACCTTTCTTGAAATCCCGTTCGATGCAAGGGAGCGGTTTTGTAAACCGAAGGGTACGATCTATGTAAGCGGAACGATCAACGGCACCCCGTACCGAAGCAAATTATTATCCCGTGGCGGCGGAAAATTTCTTATGGTTTTAGATAAGGCGTTACAAAAGTCCCTTGGATTTGAAGGACAGACCATGAACGCGCATGTCACCATGTCCTCCGAAGAGCTGGAGCCTGCTGGCAAGAAACGGGAAGAGCCTGTTGCTGTCAGCAGAGGTATGGATGTACTGGCGGCGATCAAAACGCGGCAAAGCATACGAAAGTTCGCCTCAAGGCCCGTCGGGGACGATATGGTTACGACAATACTTTGCTGTGGAATGTATGCGCCTACGGCGAAAAATAAGCGCCCCTGCCATTTCATCGTTATAAGGAACAGACAGCTTCTGGCAGAACTTGCCTCACAAAACTCACAGGCCGCTATGCTTGAATCCGCCGCTGGTGCCATCGTCATTTGTGGTGATAAGAATATAGAGGGAATGAAAGAGTTTTTGTATGCAGACTGTGCTGCTGCCACGCAGAACATCCTGCTCGGTATTCATGGCCTTGGGCTGGGAGGTGTTTGGTGCGGAGTGGCGTTAAACTCTGATTGGCGGAAGCGGATGATCGCTGCGTTAGAACTTCCCGCTAAACTGGAGCCCGTCGCGGTGATCGCATTCGGCTGGCCGGATGAGGAGAAGGAATTACGGGGCCGCTGGGAACCGGAAAAGATTCATTATGACAAGTGGTAAAGGATCTGCAGGAAACACAGCTTCGGCGGGCCATCGCTCAGCTATTTTGATCAATCCCAGCTTGTCGGGAAGAAAAAATTGGAATTTGTGGAGGTAATAATGGTTAAAGAAGATTGTCCGTGTAAAAAGAAAAGTTGTGAACGGCACGGTAATTGTGATGCTTGTAAAGCATATCACGCAGAGTCTAAACGAAAGCGCCCGTGTGAAAGAGAAAAGAAGGCTTTTCTTTCAATTAAGCATAGAATTGATTGAATCAACAACTTTCAGTTGTTTGAGCTGAAAAATTTGAAGAGGAGGGCGACTATGCTTTTAGTAATAGAATGTATGATTTCATGTATAATCTTTGCAGTAATTGTCTTGCCTACACAGTATAAAGACCCAGTTAAATATATTATGTCTTACCCTCCGGAGATTAGAAAAAGAGTGGAGTCCTTACCAGAATATAAAAATTCTATAAAAAGGACTGAAAAAAAGCACATATTAAAGAAACTCATTGCTGTTTTTGTATGTGTTACACTTTTGTCAGCAGTGGCCTATTTTTCAGGAGCTAAAACCTTTCAAGCGGCATTTTTACATGTATTTATCTTATTCCTTGCTATTGATCTCTTTGATGTAATTGTGCTTGATATTGGCGTGTTCTGCCATAGCAAAAAATTAAGAATAGCTGGAACTGAAGATATGGATAAAGAATACAAAAATTATTTATTCCATGTTAAAGGCGGCATAAAGGGAATTATACTGGGAGTTGTGGTTTCTCTTTTATCTGCGTGCATTATATACATTGTATCTATTATATGACTTTCAGCTTGTCGGGTAGAAAATCAGAAAATGTAAGGGAGTATTGCATGGATAGTAAAGAAATAAAAACAAAATATGAAATTAGTAAGAGTATTGAAAATACAAGAAAAGGTTTTGAAGAAAGTTTTGAAGAAGGAATCCTTTATAATAGACAGACACAAGATAAAGCTCATCTTGAACGAATACTGCACTTCCTGAATATAAACGACGGTATGAAAATTCTTGACTTAGGAACAGGGACGGGATACTTGGCATTTCCCATTGCTGGACGATATCCAAAAGCAGAAATAATTGGTTTGGATATTGTTCAGCAGGCGTTGGATAAAAATCAAGAAAAGGCTGTTGCTGAAGGAATGAAAAACATTCAATTTGTGAGTTATAATGGTCTGATATTTCCGTTTGCAGATGAAGCATTTGATGTGGTTATTACACGATACGCCCTGCACCATTTTCCTGCTATCAAGGATACTTTTCAAGAAATCAGCAGAGTATTGAAGCCGGATGGGATGTTTTTTCTAGCTGATCCAACACCTAATGATGATGATACAGAACGATTTGTAGACGCATATATGCAAATGAAAAAAGATGGACATATCAGATTTTATACAAAAAAGGAGTGGCTGGAAGTTGGAAAATTAGCAGGATTAAACTATGTAGACAGTTTTGAAACGCATATTCGTTTTCCTAAGAAAAAACAGACCGCGTTAGAAATAGATGATATTTTGAATAGATTTGATAAGCAAGTGATAAAGGGGTACGCGCTTGAGATAATTGATGATGAAATCTGGATAACGGAGAGAGTAAACAATATCTTGTTTCAGAAATTATAGCAGCACTTCAATTTCCTTATTGTCGAAAAAAACTTCCAGGATTTTAGACACGCTGCCTGACAGCTCTTTCATGTTCCTGTTAGACGAAGAAAGAAGATCCCATGTGAAATCTCTGCTGTTCCAGCCATTCCATATTTATTGTGTCAGCTTCCGTATACCATGCCCTTCCCGGGATATCGTAGTAAATCTTGCGTTTATCGTCGCGTAGATTTACGTAAATCCTTTTTTGCGGTCTGCTGGCGTTTCTTTCATTACCTTCTCGCGTCAATCTCCAGTTTAAAGTTCCCCACGGTGTCAGATGAGATACCCATCTTCCGGGCACTCCTCTTCTGTCCGCTCGGCTTCCAACTGTTCTCTTGCAATTCCGGTCAGCATGACCGCTTCATCCGGTTGCTAGATATCTTTTGGAAACCGAAAATACCGATGTAATCGTCCTCTTTTTGGAATACGCCGTTCCTCTGGCTGAGTTTGATTGCTGCCAGCTCAATGATCCTGCTGCTCAGCGGATTGAATTCGGCAGTCTCCAGGTCATAAAGAAAAACGCCATCAACAAAAGCCGGATAGCGTCAAACTGCTATACATTCAAATTAAAATATTGTATGATTAAACAAACGAAAACTGAGGAGGCAGGAAAATGATAACGGAATACTATTGCACAAATATTTTTTCGGAGAAAGCACAAGAACTTGTTGTATTCTATAGGGATATATTAGAAATACCTTTCATCAGGACTGATGTGGATGATACAAATGGAGTTTATCTTGGCTATATAGAAAACGCCCCCACTCTTTGTATATGGGATTGTAAAGCCATTCATGCGCAGCCAACTGGATATCAATCATTTGTTTTTCAAACAGAAAATCTCGATGCCACAATGGTATGTTTAAAGGAAAAAGGAGTCACACTATCTGATCCCATTAGATATGATTGGGGAACTTACGAAGTCCGTTTAAAAGATCCTGATAAAAACGAAGTAGTAATAGTTGAGTTTACGTAATCAACAAATTGAATTTTGCGGGCTGGTTTCAATCTCCTGGTTAAGGACAACATTGAAAATAAAACGCAGTCTGTTTTAGGAAGGAATAGCAAATGAAAAAGTTAATTGTATCCTCCCCATGCTTTGAAGATGGGGGACTCATTCCTGTTAAATATACTGGACATGGAGAAGATGTATCTCCGGAGTTAGTATTGGACGATTTAAGTGAAATGGCAGAGTCTATCGCAATCATCATGGATGATATGGGGCATCCGATTCCGGCATATAATCATTGGGTAATCTGGAATATACCCGCCATATCTTTGATTCCTGAAAATATTCCGCATGGTGAGCAAGTTGATTCCTTGGGCGCTATACAGGGATGTGGATATGGCAAGCATCGATATAGGGGGCCTAAGCCACCATTTAATTGGTCACATATTTATCACTTTAATGTCTTTTCGCTGGATTGTCGTCTTGATTTACCAAGCACTGCCAGAAAAAAAGATTTGCTGGCGGCTGTGCAATGCCATATTTTGCAAAAATCAGTATTGGCCGGTCACTATCGCTGAAATGCAAATTTTTGAATTTGTGAGGTAATAATGGTTAAAGAAGATTGTTCGTGTAAAAAGAAACATTGTGAACGACACGGTAATTGTGATGCTTGTAAAGCATATCACGCAGAGTCTAAACGAAAGCGCCCGTGTGAAAGAGAAAAGAATGCTTTTCATTCGGTTAAGCATAGAGCTGATTGAACCAACAAATTTCAGTTTGTTCAGCTGATTAGTAAAAAATCTGTAATAGAGCATATTTATATAGGAGAAATTACCAATGCAGGATTTTATTGAGGCATTAACAAGTGAGAGTAAAAGCACAGCATTACCTGATGAGTTTAATTATTTTGGAAAACTTATCGGTAGTTGGGCAATAAACTATATTGAGGGTAACAATTCCCTTGCAATTAAAGGTGAATGGCATTTCTCATGGGTTCTTGAAGGAATGGCTATTCAAGATGTTATTATTCTGCCTGATTATGAATATGGGACATCATTGCGTATCTATAATCCAGACACACACGCATGGGATGTCGCTTATGGTTATACTGGAAAAATAATACGACTTGAAGCAAAAAAACAAAATGACATGATAATGCTCACCTTCGTCAATGATGAAAGAAGAAAATGGGTTTTTACTAAAATAGAGGATTATTGTTTCCATTGGGAAAACATTACTGTAAAAGATGATGGCGAATGGTATATAAATGCAGAAATATTTGCTGAACGTATCCTATAACCACAGTTCTCAGTGCGACAGCTCACAGCACAGGCGTTAAAAGAGGGACACTGTCTTACGGTGCCCCCTAAACTTATTTCTGCGTGATTTCCCCGAGAAGCTGCTGCATCTCCTGAACGCCCTTTTCCTGGGAATCAATGATCGACTCCAAAATCGGCTTTAATTCCGGACAGACGCAAAACTTAAGTGCATTCCTGGACATAAGGATGGCACCTTTGTGGTGGGGGATCATCTCACGCATGAAGTTTGCATCAATGCAGTTGTCGGTACAGGCCGTGTGCATTTCCCTGAACATATTCCGAAGGATGCACTCATTGCTGCGCTGGTAGTAATTCAGCGCCCGGGGTGCATTTCTCTGACAGCTGCATCCGGGACAGATGGCCTCCATATTGCAGATACTTTCCTTCTGGGAACATATGATATTCTCGGCAATGTTCTGAAGTGGTATGCAGGTTGTAAAGCGCAGCAGATTTTCCGACATTTCTATGGCTGCCCTGTGGTGCGGAATCATCTGTTTGATAAAGTTTACGGAAATGCTGTCGGTGAAGCAGACAGATGTCATGTTCTCGATCATTGTATTCAGGATGCACTGGTAACATTTCACATAATCTATGGTATTATTGCTCAACTGGCATGTGTTTGTCATTTTAACTTCCTCTGTGCGCCCGGAGCGCACTTAAATCAGCTCATTATACATTATGCCGGCTTATGATGTTACGTGAATATCCTCAAAAACCCACGGCATCTGTAATCCTTTAAACACTTACAGGACACAGTGTCCTTTGGCCTGCAGGCAGTTTTTCACCTCATTGATACAGTCCACATGGAGGATCATGATAGGCATTCCCGAACTTCGATTGAAGGAAAGGTATAGATAGTCCACATTGATATTGCTGTCCAAAAGGGAGACCAAAAGCCTGTCCAGGGCACCGGGATTGTCATCCAGCTCCACGCCCAGAACATCCGTGTCGCGGCAGATAAAACCTTCTTTGGAAAGGGCCTCCAGGGCCCGCTGCGGATCAGAGACCACCATTCGGATGATGCCGTATTCGGCACTGTCGTTTGTGACAGATCCCATAATATTAATATTTTCCCGTGCCAGGATACCGGTGACAGACTGCAGCATCCCTTTCTTATTTTCTGCGAATATGGATATTTGCTTTAACATATATTCCCCTCCTGTAAGTAAAAACGTTAGTAGAATCCAACACAAGTATATGTTCTCTTCCACGGTTCTGTCAATACATTTTCCCCAAGGCAGGGTGCGTGAAAATTGTCCCCGGCAGGTTTTTACATCTGTCGGGGACGGAAGGATTCTAAACGCAGCCTTTTCACAGCCGCACACAGAGCGTCTTCTTTCCTGATTCAGGCTTTCATGACCGTTCCCGCATTCCACGGGCAGCAGTAATTTTAGTTTTCCTCTGCCTCTTCTGCATTTGGGGCAGGCTGTTCCAGAATCTCCACCGGCTGTTTTTCCGTGGATTTTTCTATGATTGTCAACTGGCCTTTTGCCACGCAGACATTGTTAAGCACCTGTATTTTTACATGGTTCTCTTTTACCTGTACTTCTTTTTCGCGCAGGGTATCAAGCAGAAGTTCAAGCTGTTCCTGCGCTTTTTTCTCAGCGCCTTCCTTTGTGTATTTGAAGGGCTTTGTGACACTCTCATAATCTGTGCTGCTTCCGTAGAAAATGGGAAGGCGGAAGTTCTCTGTCAACCGGACCTGATGCAGCTTGGTTACGGTATCAAACTGGTCAAAATGATTCTTCCTTTTCAGATTGATAAAGTAATCACCTAACTGCAGGACCGGGCCTTTCTTGGCTTCCCCGGTATAGACATTCTTCTGAAAATGTATGTCGAATTCATGGTAATACTGCATCTGGGACTGAATATAGATGTCAGCATCGGATTCTGTGTATTCATACCCCACCACTTCCTTGCTGTCGTTCATAATATCCACCCTGCCGGATACCAGAGTCTCGCCTTTTTCGCAAGTCTCTCCCACTTTTTTGCAGGGCGTGCCTTTTCTGGTGATCATGGAGACAATGGTTCCTGATTTTCCGGCAATTATGCTGCTGGGATTTTCCTCGGTCTGTTTTATTATCTTGTTTGCCGTGGCATTTTCTTTTACTTCCAATATGAGCCGGGTGCCGGATATTTTTGCGGATACCCAGGTGATGTCAGGAAATTCCCTGCGCATCTGTTCCGCTATGTAGGAGCAGTCCACATCTTTTTTTAAGATACCGTGATGGATTTGGATCTCATCCAGATAATTGAGTATGGTCTGCGTGCTGTTGTGGCGGTTTCCCTCCACATGAATGTTCCAGATATGCTGGGACAATACCATGAGCAGAAAAAATCCTGCCAGAATGCCGATAAAAAATGCCTTTCTTTTTTTGTTCCGGTAAAAAAAGAAGGGCAGTCCGTATTTTTTTATGATTTTCACACGGGAACCGGTCTTTCGGCATATGGGTTTCATCTGGTAAAACCCGGAGATACTCACATTCATTTCGTAGAACCCTTCCCGGTTCTGCAGATCCCAGACAGGGATATTATGGTGGGCACACATATTCAGGAAACGTTCCGGGCCGCCGCTTTGCAGACGGATGCGGACATAGCCTTTGCAGTAATAATTCCAAGCCTTCAACTTTGTTACCTCCCATTTTCTTATAGAAAGGAAACACGACAGATGCTTCCTGTGATCTTCATCTCTTCGTTGGTGTAGTAGTCAATGGTGAGGTGGGTTCCCTCTATTTTTATAGCATCGTGTTTGGTGAGGAGAATAATGCAGGTGTCCTCATACTGGCGGATGCATTTGTAATTTTCTATAAAAAGCTCCCTGGAGCCGGTCATGGTGAAGATGGCTTCCCGGTATGCCAGGTCTTTGGGGATTTGAAGGGAGTCGGCGATGCGGCCGGTGATGGGGGTGGATTTTTTGCGCATGGGGGTGCTCCGGGGTGATGTCTTACTATTATGAGTATGCGAAAAGTGGAGAATTGATGACAAAAGGGGGCGGGAGTTCCCGGTATGGGACGGTTCCGCCCTCCTGATCTTTGATACCTTGCAATCTATTCGATAAAAAGAATGCCGAACCAGAGAATCTGGTTTGGAGACAGGGTAAAATCCAGATTATATTTTTCAGCCAGTTCACTGACGATGATGCCGTGGCTCTCCACACAGGGATGCATTTTCTCCGGGAAACGGCAGGGGGCATCCGGATACGTGCAGGTTTCACAGATGTCACAGGATTCTGTGGAGAGGGCCATACACCCGGTTCCCTGGGACTTTATGAACTGTTCGATGGCGGCTGTTATGTTTTCATGTTCCCTGCGGGTGGACAGCATCTCCTCAAAATTGATGACATCGGAGACCTCCGCTATGGTGGAGAACAGAAAGCATTCTTTGTAGGCAAGACAGCGGTGCCTGCACTCTTCCACACTTCCCACAGCCGGCGGACAGGCCCAGGTGGACTGGAAACGATCGCACTCTTTTTCGCAGATCCATCTGACGCGGTAGGAAAAATCAATTTCCTCCGGACTGAAGAAGGCATATTGATAAACCGGATACTGACAGATGAACTCTTCTATTTTTTCGTGTGATATCATTGGTAAATCCTCTTCTTTCTCTTTTCTTTCCTCTGCAATATGTCTTTTATTATACAGGAAATGCCGCATTATGGCAATGCGGCATTTCTATGGTGTACGGCAGGGCCTCAGTCCAGGACCGCCCCTCTGCTGCCGGAGGAAACACTTTTGGCATATCTTCTCAGATATCCTTTAAGCGCTTTTTCTTTTGGTTTCCAATCGACCCTTCTGGCCGCCAGTTCCTCGTCGGAGATGAGAATATTGATCCGGCAGTCTAAAATATCAATTTCAATCAGATCTCCATCCTCCACCAGCCCGATATTCCCCCCGTCTGCCGCCTCCGGGGACACATGGCCGATGGCGGCTCCTCTGGTTGCCCCGGAAAACCGTCCGTCAGTGATCAGCGCCACCTTGTCACCGAGGCCGCTTCCCATAATGGCTGAAGTCGGATTGAGCATTTCCCGCATTCCGGGGCCGCCTTTTGGACCTTCATAGCGGATGACGACTACATCGCCTGCGTGGATCTTTTCTGCATAGATGGCAGACAGGGCCTCTTCCTCTCCGTCAAAGACGCGGGCCCTGCCTGTGTGCCGCATCATTTTTTCGTCCACGGCAGATTTTTTGACCACACAGCCCTCCGGGGCGAGGCTGCCTTTCAGCACAGCGATACCGCCCCCGGCGCTGTAGGGCCGGCTGATTGGACGGATGATGGAGGTGTCTCTTATCTCATGTCCGCTTATATTTTCTCCTACGGTTTTCCCTGTACAGGTAAGCAGCTCTGTATGCAGGAGGTTTCGCTTACTGATTTCATGCATCACGGCAGGGATGCCGCCTGCTTCTTCCAGTTCCTCTATATAGTGGTTTCCTGCGGGAGAAAGGCGGCACAGATTCGGTGTTTTCTTTGAAATTTCATTTGCCAGATCCAGGTCAATCTCTATCTCACACTCATGGGCAATGGCCGGAAGATGAAGCATGCTGTTGGTACTGCAGCCAAGGGCCATATCTATGGTCAGGGCATTTTCAAATGCCTCCCTGACCATAAGATCCCGGGGCTTCACATCCTCTTTGACAAGTTCCAGGATACGCCGCCCGGTCTCTTTTGCAAGACGCAGCCTGGCGCTGTAGACAGCCGGGATGGTTCCGTTTCCGGGAAGGGCCATCCCCAGCACCTCTGTCAGGCAGTTCATACTGTTGGCAGTAAACATGCCGGAACAGGAGCCGCAGGTGGGACATGCTTTCTTCTCATAAGTACAGAGCGTTTCCCCGTCTATGCGGTTTGCCTTAAAGGAACTGACCGCCTCGGACACGGTGGAATAGCTGATGCGCTCTTTTTTGGAAATGCCGGCGAGCATAGGCCCTCCGCTCACAAAAATGGAGGGAATGTTCAGGCGCGCGGCTGCCATGAGAAGGCCGGGAACATTCTTGTCACAGTTCGGCACCATGACAAGGCCGTCAAAGGGATGAGCCATAGCCATGGCTTCTGTGGAATCTGCGATCAGCTCTCTTGTCACAAGGGAATACTTCATTCCCTCATGTCCCATGGCAATTCCATCGCACACTGCGATCGCCGGAAATACAACAGGAACGCCGCCTGCCTCAGAGACACCCTGCTTAACCGCTGCAACTATCTTATCCAGATTCATATGCCCCGGCACAATCTCGTTTTGTGAACTTACAATTCCGATCAGCGGCTTCTCCATCTCATAATCTGTCAGTCCAAGTGCATAGAGCAGTGCCCTCTGCGGCGCGGCCTCCACTCCTTTTTTGATTCTGTCACTACGCATTTTTTATACCTCCTGGTTTTTCTGTATTATATCGCAGTAGTTGTATACTGTCAATATAGTTGTATGCTCTATTTACAGATGACAGAATCAAAAAAAACGGTACAGCCACAATGTGCTGTACCGCCTGATCAAAGATTTATCTTATTCTTCTGTCTCGATCGCGTCTGTTTCAATGATAAATTTCACGTTGCTGTTCATGTTGTCTGCTTTTCCGCTGAAGGTATCATAAGTGCAGTTTTCAGAATTGAGGGCTTTTAATCGGTCCAGGACATCGCCCAATTCATCTTCTATGGTGTCCTTCATCTTTTTTGTGCCCTTTTCGTCGAATTCCTTCATGCCGTCCTTCAAGGTTTTGGCGCCGTCTTTGAGCTGGGAGATGCCGTCCTGCACCTGGCCGCTGGCATCCTGCAGGGTGTTGCTGCCGGTCAGCAGTTCGCCGGTTCCTGAGGTAAGAACGGAAGCTCCTTCCCGCAGTGTGCCGCTGTTTGCGGAAAGCGTGGAGGCTCCGGAAGAAAGCTCTGTGCTTAACGCGTCAAGGCCCTGGCTGAGCTCTGAGGTGCCGCCCTGTAATGTTCCCACACCCTGTACCAGTATGGGAGCCTTTTCTTTCAGCTCGGCTGCGCCGTCCAAAAGCTGCCGGTTCGCGCCTCCCAGGTTCTGGAAACCGTCCAGAAGCGCCTGAATCCCTTTGCCTGCCTCGGGAAGTACGGAGGTCTTCTGATCCAGAAGATTCACACTGCCTGAGAGCTGGCCGATGCCTCCTTTTAACTGCTGCATGCCTGTGTTGAGAGCAGATACACTCTCCTTTAATGTCTGCATGGAAGCTGTGGGAATCTGGTCCTTTACGGCTGTGATGCCTTCCAGCTTCTTCTGGATCGACGGCAGTTCGGTGCCGCAGAGTTCATTTACTGTGGATTCGACTGACTGATAAGAGCCTGCCATCTGTTCCATGGCCCCGATAATTCCGGAGGGATCAAACGCAGGAAGGTTCACCTCCACTGCAGGCGTCTGGATATGCTGCAGTTCCTCTACATTTTCTGCGGACACAAATACATTGCCGAGCTGGCCTTTTGCTGCTTCCAGAGCACTTTTAACTGCCTCATCATCTGATGCGGCGATCTGCGCGTCCAAAGCGTCTCTTGCTGCCTGGAGCTGGGCGTTGGCAGCATCCTCCGCATTTTGGGCTGCGTTTTGTGCTGAAGACTGAAGCTGGGCGTTCTTCTCATCAATACTGCCGTTTACAGAATCCGTTATCATCTGTTCCGCCTGGGCAACGGCTTTTGCCGCCTCTGTCTGGATTGTGGTCAGATAAGACTGCAGAGAGCCGAGACCTGCCTTGAGGTTTTCGCCTGCCGCCATCATTTCACCCACCGGTTTGGCAATCTTTTCCTGCATAACAGAGGAAAGGCCCTCTGCCTCCCCGATCAGCTCCTGTCCGGTGCCTGTCATCTGGTCTATCAATGCCATCATGTCATTGATCTCTGCAGTATCCAGAGTATCCTCTAACTGCTGTGTTCCTGCGGCAAGTGTATCCGCAGCAAGGCGGATGTCATCCTTGGTGCTTCCTTTTCCGTCCAGAACACTGTTCAGTTGTTCAATGGCACCCTTGATCTCCGTCAGGCCCGATACAAGGGGTCTGAGTCCCTCTGCTCCGGCTGCAAGCTGCTTTTCTCCGCCGATATAGGCCGCTGTGCCGTCTGCAAGCTTTACTGCGCCGTCTGCATACTGCTTAACGCCATTCACCACTGTGCTGACACCATTTACATACTCTGTGACCTTGCCGGTCAGGACACCGCTGCTTCCCAGGTAAGTCTGGATCCCGTCATCCAACTGGTCTACGCCGTCGGTATAACTGCCGATTCCGTCAGCAAGCTGTGCGGCACCGCTGTCCAGTGTTTCGATTCCGCTTTTCAGGGTGTTGACACCATCATCAAATTCTTTGTATTTGTCATCCAGCGTGCCGGCCCCTTTGGAAAGCTCTGCGGAACCGTCTACCAGTTTCAGTGCGGCGTCCTCCAGATCATTTAAGGCATCCTTTAGTTTATCCATATCTGTGATGTCATCGGTTTTCAGTTCCTTCATAACATCTGTCAGCGCTATGGTAAAGGTGGGATCCATGGAGAAATTCTTTACATCCGCGGACACTTCCAGGTTCTCCGGCAGATTTATGCCTTCGCTGTCACTGTCTTTGTTCAGTTTTTTGTCAAGGCCCAGGCTTTCTTTCAGGCCGGGCGTGGCAATGCCGAGTACAATGTTTCGGTTGCCGTCTGAAATCACCTTGCCGTTATCGATCACAACATTTGAAAACGTCTCCTCAGGCAGGATCAGACCTGTCAGCATCACAAAGGGACTATAGAGTGTCTCTTCTTTTCCGTCCACCTTTACGGTCTGCTTTGCATGGTTTTCGTATTTGATCCTGATCTGCAGGTGGCCGCTTTTGCCGGCCAGATCCTCCGGGTTCATTTTCTTTCCGTCCAGGTAATACGTGAAGTTCACGGTTACGGGAAGGTCCTTTCCTGTTTTGCCCTGATAATAGATATCCTGCCCTTCGGTATTCCATGTGACAGAATTTCCGCTTTCGGTATAAGTCTCATCGCCCTTTACGTTTTTTATGTCTTTCAGATCCGTCCGGTCCTTTAATGTCTTCTTTGTGCCTGCATTTTTCAGCCAGTTAGACACGGTCACGTTCTTTTCTTTCCCTGCAGCATCCGCGTTTACATAGACGGTTTCTTCCTTGGATACTTCTTTCTCATTTTCCCCTGCTGCGTAGACCGGCATGGCACCCATAACAGCAGCCATGCTCACGGCAAGTCCTGTCATCATCTTATTCTTCAGCTTTCTGTTCCTGTTCATTCCAATACTTCCTTTCCTGATGAGCACTGTTTTTTTGTCTTCTTTCCCAGAAATCCTATGGATGTCTTACAAATCACTTTGTCAAATATCATAAACATGGCCGGAAGGACCATGATAACTACTGCCATACTGATAAGAGCGCCTCTTGAAAGCAGTGTACAGATAGAACCGATCATATCCACCTTGGAGTAGCAGGCAACACCGAACGTAGCGGCGAAGAAACTGCATCCGCTGGTGACAATGGAGAGCATGCTGGCCTTATGGGCAATGGATATGGCCTCCTTCTTGCTGTGTCCTCTCTGGCGTTCCTTCTGGTACCGGCTGGTCATCAATATGGCATAATCCACAGTGGCACCCAATTGAATGGTACCTATGACAATACTTGCCACAAAGGGAAGGCTGGTTCCCTGATAGAAGGGCACTGCCATATTCACAGCTATGGCAAACTCTATCACCGCCACCAGAATAACAGGGAGGGACAGGGACTTAAATACCAGCATGATGATAATGAAAATGGCAGCAATGGAGATAATATTTACATTGCGCAGGTCCACATCCGTTACATCCTGCAGATCCTTCATCAGCGGCGCCTCACCGATCACCATAGCGGAGCTGTCATAGGATTTTACGATCTTATCGATAGCCGCAATCTGCTTATTGACCGTAGGTGTGGCTGACTCATATTCGGAGCAGACAAAAGCCAGCTCGTACTTGTCACTCTGCAGCATCTTTTTGATATCCTTAGGTATCATGGAATCAGGAATGGACGGGCCGAACAGGGAGTTCATGCCGATGGTCCATTTGATGCCGTCCACCCGGTCAACCGCCTCCATCATGTCGCGTTTGTCTTTGCTGTCCATGTCCTTGTTCATAAGGATCATATGCATGGTACTCATATCAAAATCTTCCTGCAGCTTCTCATTTGCCACATTGCCCGGAAGGGATGCCGGCAGAGACTGGGCGATATTGTAATAGACCTTTGTATGGTTGTTTCCGTAGATGGCCGGGAAAAGCAGAACCAGAAAAACGACCAGCCACAATTTATAATGCTTTGTAATGAACCGGGAAGGTTTCTCCACATTTCGTATGAGCGGTCTGTGTCTTGTCTTCTCAATGGCCTTGTCAAAGATAAGGACCATGGACGGAAGCAGGGTGACACAGCATACCACACCGATCACAACACCCTTTGCCATGACAATGCCCAGGTCCCTGCCCAGGGTAAAGGTCATGCAGCAAAGAGCTGCAAATCCGGCAATGGTGGTAACTGAGCTGCCCACAATGGATTTGAAGGTATTGGAAATCGCATGCCCCATAGCCCTGTTTTTGTCTCCCGGAAAACGAAGTTTATTTTCCTCATAACTGTTCAGAAGGAAAATGGAATAATCCATGGTAACGCCAAGCTGCAGCACAGCGGTCAGTGCCTTGGTAATGTATGAAATCTCCCCCAGGAATATGTTGGTTCCCATATTGTATAAGATAGCGCAGCCGATGCTGAGCAGGAAAAGCACCGGAACCAGGAAGGATTCCGTGGAAAGCTCCAGGACCAGAAATGCCAGACATGTGGCAATGACCACATAGATGGGCAGCTCCTGCAGGGATATGTTCTTAATGTCTGTGACGATCCCTGTCATACCGCTGATAAAGCACTGCTCATCTGCCGCTTTTCTCATCTGCGTCACAGCTTCCATAGCCTCATCGGAGGATGTGGTGTTGTCAAAAAGCGCCAGCATCATGGTGGCATCTCCCCGGAAGAAGGCTTCCCGCAGGTCTTTTGGAATCATTTCCACCGGAAGACTGATATCCGCCACATCGTCATACCAGAGCACATCTTTAACATGCGGTATCTCACTGAACTTATCCTCCAGCTTCTGCGCATCCTTCAGGTCCATATTTTCCACAACAACCATGGAAAATGCGCCCATTCCATACTCATCCACCAGAATATCCTGCCCCTTTACAGTTTCCAGGTGTTCCGGCAGATAACTGAGCAAATCGTAGTTAATTCTTGTTTTAGCCATACCTATTACGGATGGAACCAGCAGAAGGATTCCCAGCAGCAATATGAGAACCCGGTGTCTGGCTATCCACTTACCCGTTTTGACCAAAGAAATCATCCCCTATTCTGTTTATTTCTCGTTTTCATTTCAACCTTCATTATATATGAAAATGACCAATAGTCAATATTTAAAAGTCACAAGAATCTACGAAATAACAAAATGAATTTTGGTCATTTTTTAGATATTGACTTTTAGTCATTTCTATAGGATAATAAAACTAAAATCGAAATTCAGGTGTGATAAAAGCCGTAACTGCCAGGGTAGCGGACAGTTGCCGCATATGAAAGGTGAGAGAGCCATGGGAAAACTGGAGATAAACAAAAAGCAGAAAAAGAATGCACTTTTCCAGACAGCATTTGATCTGTTTACGAAAAAGGGTTTTGCCAAAACAACGATCTCTGATATTGTAAACCAGGCCGGTCTGGCAAAAGGAACATTCTATCTGTATTTTAAAGACAAATATGATTTGAGGGATAAGCTGATCGCCTACAAAGCCGGGCAGTTATTCGCAGATGCCCATAAGGCCCTGGCCACCAGGGAAGTTTCAGGCTTTGAAGATCAGATGATGTGGATGATGGACTATATCATTGAACGGTTTCAGAAGGAACATGCCCTTCTTCAGTTCATTGCAAAGAATCTCTCCTGGGGAATCTTCAAAAATGCCTTTGAAAGAACCGTGCCGGAGGAATCACAGAAATTTTATGAATACTATCTGGAAATGATGAAAAAAAGCGCAGTGACCTGTGAGGAACCTGAGCTTATGCTTTTTACTTTTATCGAACTGGTGGGGTCCACCTGTTACAACTGTATTTTATTTGAACAGCCCGTAACCATGGACAAATACCTGCCGTATCTTCACAAAGCCATCCACCAGATTTTTCTTGCTTATACAACAAGCTGATATGACAAAAGGGCCGGCGGCTGTCTGCATCAATGCAGTACATGCCTCCGGCCCTTCTGCCATGTATCTAAAGTGTACCGTACCATTCTCCGGCCCCGGATTCCGTACAGTACAGAATCCTATCCTGTCCATTCTCCTCCAAGACCCTGAAATGTACCAGACCGGAATATTGTTCTCTCAGCCTTTTCTCGATCTGAACCATACGGGAATCCCAGATCTCTTCATACGGCACCGGCTCAAAGCCTGCAAGCGCCGGATGATTCGTCAGGGTTTTCAGGATTCCGTACCCTATTTGGCTGTCCACCGCATTTTGGGGAACAGGCCGAAATCCAAAATCCAGATAGAGCCTGGCAGCAACCCAGGTATTTGTCTGTGTGGGTATTTTGATGGAGGGATACCCCAGTTCTTTTAAGCGGTGCAGGGTATGGGAGATCAGGGCCTTTGCAATGCCCTTCCCCTGGTATTCCCTTTTTACCGCAACCCAGTGCAGCCATCCGGCACCGGAAAGGTCACGTGGCTCATAGAAGGCTGTGGCTGTGGCAACCTTTTCTCCGTCAGTGGTCTCCACAAAAAACATTCGGTTCTCCAGTTCTTTTTCCTTTCCGGCATAATATCTCTTCCAGGCAGACTCTCCCTCTTCAGGAAGGATAAATTCTCTGGCGGAGGTCTCTATGGCGATCCAATCCTTTTTATCCCCCTCCCGGTAATACACATAACGGTACCCCTCAGGCAGAGGATAACAGGGAAGCTCAGCAAGACCTCTGCTCTCCAGAATCAGTTCGTAATACTTCAGACGCATATCATGGTTATCGGGTTTTAATGTGATTCGTTCTTCTCTGTTTTCCATACTCACTCCTTGTGCGGGAATCAAATGGCCTGACCGGACAAAATGCTGTCAATCAGCCTGGACGCCTCATTTCTGGTCAGAGTCTCCGGGTCAAACGCCGGCTTTACACCCTTCTGTTTTACCAGACGCATGAGAAAATCCAGCTGCTTTTTCGTGGCAGGCGGGCATTTCTTTGCGGTGCAGACCAGAGGGCACGGCTGAAAGACCTGCGGTTCCTTCTCTTCAAAATAATGTGCCATGGTCTGATACAGTTTGGCAGTAGCCAGCGCGTCATGATAAGCTCTGTGGGCCGCCGCATTATTGATCCGGTAATGCTCACACAGTTCTCCCAGACTTTTGGAGGGCAGATCCCTGTGGACCGTTCTGGCAATCTTCAGCGTGTCAATGCCATCCCTTTCAAAGGTATACCCGAGAGATTCTGCGCTCCGTTTGACAAAACTGTAATCAAAGAGCACATTGTGCCCAATCAGGATATCCTGTCCGCAAAACTGCAGGAAATCAGGAATCACCTGCTCCCGGCCTCTTGCGTCTTCCACCATGTCATTGGTGATGCCGGTAATGCCGGTGATATTGGCCGGAATCGGCAGTCTGGGCTTTATAAATTCCATAAAGCGCTCCTGTACCTTTCCGTCACGCACCTTTAAGGCGCCTATCTCTATGATCTCATTTTCTTCTGGACTTAGACCGGTGGTTTCAATGTCAAAAGCTATGTACGACTTCAACATATCGCTCTGTGTCTTCCTCGCTTTCTCTTATGTTTTTTCTGTTCACAGTGCTGTCAGGCTCTAAATTTCCAGTCATAGAGGCCTTCCGTACGCACCATGGACTGCAGCATCTCCCGCAGAGACTCACTTTCATTGTAGACGGCGATACTCAGGGTTCCGCCGCTGATGCTTATCATGGAATTTTCCCTGGTCAGGAGAATATCAATCTGTCCCCTTCTTTTCAGAATGGTCTTTTTCATGAGCTTTATTATGGTATCGCAGTGTTTGTCCTTCAGCCAGCCCTCTCTTGTACGGATGAGCGGAATATGCTCCTGCACATACATTTCAAAAGGATAGTAGCACAACAGCTTCAGCACTATGGCGATCACCTTGTCACAGAAGATCTGAAGCTGTTTGTCCTGCATATAATACTGTTCTGCTTCTTCAAATAAGGTTCCGGCTTCATCGGGAACCCTTCTGGGCAGAAAATCAATTACCCGGTAATCCTCATTGAAAAGCTGACTCATTTTCTCGTATCTTGTCATGTAACCCCTTGCTCCTTTCAGCTTTGTAATTGTATCTCTCCCCTATAAGTTATGCTTTTTCTGTTTTCTGTACTCCGTTATTTTCTCCTCTATGGTGGTATAGTCCCGCTGGAACAATTCCTCGCTGATCTGCAGCGTCAGAATCTCCTGCGGAACCTTAAGCAGTAGTTTGTCTATTACAAATGCCTTGCTTTTTTCCCTGTATTTCGGCATTTGGTTCAGCTCCTGTATATGGGCCAGTTCAGGGCGCCATAACAGGCCGAGTTTTCTTTTCATATCCACTTTCGGATTAGGTCCCGGCTCACGCAGAGTATAAAAATCCACAGTACCGCCCAGCTTCTCAGCCGTGAGAATCCCCCACCAGGCAGGCACATGGTCCTTTATGTGGCGCGCGTGCGTGGAACCGACCACCACAAGGTTGGTATCATAATATCGGTTATAATCTCTTACCTGTCTCTGCAGCCTGACATACGTGTCCGCGTCACTTTTTATCTCAATGCCGGCAACGGCGTCCGGCAGAACCATCACGATATCCGCACGGGACTTTCCCATCTGTTTCTCTTCTATGATTCTGATCTTTCCGTACCGCTCTTCCAGAAAATCGAACAGCGGCTCCCGGATATCCCTGTCATATAACATGATCAGGAGCCGGAAGAGGACGCCGCCGCGGCTGCACTTGCTGCTGCCGCTGACGCGCAGATAGCGGCCTGCTGGGCAATGACCAGTGCCACCACACCGTTTAATGCCGCAGTCTGCATGGAATGCAGGTCAGGAACATAGTCACAGGATGCCATCATACCGGCATACATAAGCCTCTGCCTGGAGCCTACACCGAAGGCCCCGAAGCCTTTCTGCCCTTTCAGGAAGGCTTCCGCATCTGTGATATCCTGTATCAGTAAATTCCTGTCCACATCCAGAAGGGTCAGAACACCCAGCGTTGCCAGTTCATAGCCTGTACCGTATTTCAGTCCCCGCGCTTTCAGTGCGTCAAAGATTTCCAGGGCTTTTCTGCACTTCTGTTCCGCGGACCCCTCACCAAGTGCCAGAATATGACTCAGGGACTGCACCGAATTCCCGGAGAAAAAGTAGGGTTTCAATATGGAATAACACTGCTCCATCTCCCTTTCGATACAGGAGTCATCCAGCTCGGACATGGCAAGAAGAGCGGCAAATGCACTGTCCTCCCCGGAAGTGAGGAAGGGATGGGCAGTTTTCATGCGGTTGTAAATACTGCTTGTTTTGTTTATGATCTCATCATATCCGGAAGGCTCTGCCATCTCCGCAATAGTGGCTGCTGCCACAGTCAGATATTCGGAGCCCCAGAAAAATTCTTTTAACTTCCCGTATAGTTCCAGCATCTGCGCCATCATAAGCCCGGCATCTGCATTAAGAGAAAGCATGGCAATGACAGCCAGCCTGGAAACACCTCTGAAATTGGAGAATACTCCGGTATTGGCCTTTAAAATATCGCGGCACTCCATCAGGCGCTGTGTATCCGCACGGACACCTCTTGCCGTCAGGATTCCGGAACACATGGGATAGACATAGGCGCTCTCCCAGGCAAATGCAGATTTTATAATATCCCTGTTTTCAACAAACAATTCACAGCGTTTTCTCAATTCTTCTCTCATGACCCATCCCTCCCAAGGCTTCTGTCATTGACAAACACACCTTTATACTGCTCCAGACCGAATCTGTTTACGAACCAGGAACATTTGCAGAGAAACATATAGTAAATATTCAGCCCGCTGTTATTCAGAGTCTCAAAATTACCCTGGCCCTTAGAAAGGATCACGTCTGCATGACGAATCAAATCTCGGGCCTCATCCGAAATATCCTTCAGGCTTGTGCCCGCTATTTTCGTGCCGTTGCCCATGACAGGCACAAGATCCGCAAGCCCGGTCATTTCGGCATCCTCTATGGTGGCATCATTGATGACCGGTTCTCCCCGCACGATGACCGTGATATGTATCTGCGGATACTTCTTCATGAGCTGTTCGATCAGAAGCTTGTCAAGAACGATCTCACCACAGTTATCTGTGAGATATACCAGGTTTTCTGCAGTTTTCATCTGCTCTGTGAAGCGGCTGTATTCAACAGGGTCCAGGGTCTCCTCCTCGGCTTTTGCTATCAGTTCCCGCAGTTTTTCATCGCTGACACTTCCCATGGCTCCAAAATCAATGTAATTTCCCACCCTGGCATACAAAATAGCATGGTACACAGGGTCTTCTGCCTGAATGATCCGGCTGCGTATTCTTTCCTCTGCCTCCAGCATCATTTGATTGTACTCTTTTTTCAACTGTTCAAAACTGTAGGCATGTCCGAAATATTTCTCATGGAGCACATTGATTTTTGCTATGAGAACCGGTGCAGTATCCTCCGGTCCGGCTGCGCCGATGATCTGAAACACCTCCCTCATGTAAGCGGATTTGATTTCCTCTGAAGCTGTGTCCTTAAGATTTTCCATCTGGCGTGTGATCAGACAGCTCATACACTGGGCGCTTAACTTTACATTTGTAGATATTTTCATAGTATCTCCGTTTCTATCTGCAGGATATAAATCCTTGTTGGTTTTTCATTGATATACGGTAACTATTCAGCCAGCTGAATAGTTACGGGTATTCGCCCATTAAAAATCGCTTCGCGATGGGGCGAATACCTGCCGCCACTACTCTTTTGCACGGTCAGCGCAGTAAATGCGCAGACCTGACTGAACAGTTACGACTACGTTCTTATTATACCCTATTGTATGGCGATTTCCAATAGTAAAAAGAATCCGGTTACAATGCACATGGAGAATAGAGACAAAAAAAGCAGGGCATTTTTATGCAAATGCCTCTGCTTTTTAAGAGGGAAACGGCCGCAGGCGGCTGCGCTTTGGCGGGGGAGTCAGGCAAGCTGGACTCTTTGTCATGGCGCATCCGATGCTTCAAAAAATTCCAGAATATAAGAAGCAGTTGTATCCCACTGTTCCTCCCTTGAAATCTCTGCCGTGTTATCTTTTTTCTGCTCCCCGTAATTGCCGAAGCCTGCGTGATTAGCTCCCTGTATCATGATCTCACTGCAGATTTCCGCGTTTTTGATGGAGTCCTTATACTTCTTCCGGTTCAGAACTCCGTCCATGCTGCCGTAGATGGACAGGACCGGCAGTGCGGACAGGGTATCTGTGGGATAAGCAGCCAGCAGAACCAGCCCTTTTAAAGAATCCTCATGCTTCTTTGCATAGGAGGAAGCCATGGCACCGCCCAGAGAATGTCCGCCGATATACCAGCGTTCCATATCCGGAAAATCCCGGATCACCCTGTCTGCTGCGCCGGAATCAAAAACTGCCAGGTGAAAAGGCATCTTTACCAGAACACAGCAGACGTCTTTCTGCGCAATTCTGTCAAGCAGCGGCGCATAGCTTTCGGCCTCCACCAGTCCGCCGGGATAAAAGATAAAACCTGTGCTGCTGTTTTTATCTCCGTATACAATGTAATCTTCTGAATCGGCAGATACTGCCTCTGCCTGATACGCCTTCGCATGGTAATAATCAGAAACATAGACAAAAAAGCATAGGACCATGAGCAGCACTGCAGTCAACAGACTGAGAAGTATTTTTTTCCATAACGGCCGGGGCCTTTTTTTATGCTGCATTTTCACTCTCCGATTTTAATAATTTTTGTTGATATGCCGGACTCAGAACGTCCAGAAGGTATTGCCCAATGCAGTGGCGTCATCAAATCCAGACAGAACGATAAGTCCACTTTGGGAACAGTCAAAGGTCAGCGTGTACTGCTGCCCGCGGAATACTGCAGTTGCGGAATCTGTCTCCTCAAAGACTGCTATATTGTCCATGAAGATCTGCTGCTCCCCTTCCCCTTCTGTGTATCTGTAAATGGAAAAATAAAAACTGTAGTCATTGATTCCAGTGATTTTTATGGTGGAATATTCTCCGTCGTTGGAATTTCTGTAATCTCCGTCAGCAGGCATGTATTGGGTCGTGACAGGCGCGAAGTCGCCCTGCGGCCAGTTCAGCCAGAACCACGAGCTTATGGTATCCCCTGCTATATCAAAACCTATGATTATATTTTCCGAATCAGATATGTACTCTTTGTGGTCCGGATTACTATCACCCATATTTCGGTAACCGCTCTGCAGAAGTCCGGCTTCCGCTTCCTTGTAGGGCTGCCCGCAGTAAAATCCCTCCATACTGACACTGCTGTTATTATCGCATTCGATCGTAATGGGGGTGCGGCCTCCGATTCCTTCTGTATCAGAATGCCACTCAACCTGAATGCCGTCTCCTTCATACCGCTGACCTGATTCACCAAACAGCATAGCCTGTGTTTGATGAAGTCCCAGATTCTGTGCCATGGAAGGCAGAGAATCCCGATTCATAAATCCGCTCAGTTCCGTGCGTTCCTCCTTTGTGGAAGCCGGATCTGCCGCCGGTGTTTCAGTGGGCCCTTCTTCCTGTTCGGGTTCGACAGGCGTATCTGCCTTTTCCTTTGTATCTGTGACGGGATTGACCGTACTAGTTCCCTTGACCACCTTCTCTTTTTTGTCTTTTTCCTCATTGCCGGCGGGTGTATCCTCATCCTTGTCAGCGCCGCTGTCAGTGGTGGCTTCCGTATCCGCATCTTTCTTTTTTTCACCGGAGTCTTTTAAGGAACAGCCGGTAAATACATTCGATGTAACTAAAATGATGGTAAAGCAGATAACAGGAAGGATTCCCCGTTTCATTTTTCCTGCCTTCATAATATTTACCATCCTTTTTTTGAATGTGAGAAGGCCGTCATTCAGACTGGTGGACAGCTCATAGGAAGGTCTGCCCAGTGCTGCTGTCTTCAGAAGCAATTGGTTATACCGAAGCTTATCCTCACGGTTCCTGCCTTTCATGACTTTCTCATCACATATAAACTCTATATCACGCTCCGCCTCTTTTTTCATAAAGTAAACTGCCGGATTGAACCAATAAACCGTTGTTATGCATATCATGAGCAGTTTATACCACAGATCCCGGCTGCGGTAGTGGCATAGCTCATGCCGGAAGATCATTTCACATTCCTCTTTTGAATACTCCCGTACAGGGAGATAGAGAAAGGTATTCCTGATCCCTGCCAAAAGCGGCCCGGACAGCCTGCTGTTTGCCACAAGCTTCGGTGCTTTTTTCAGATGCATTTCTTTACACAGTTTATCATATTCAGCGATCCTCTCACGGTTCGTAAAAGGAATCCTCCAGCGGCGCAGGTACTGTCTTCCTGCTCTCAAAACAAACACTTTATATACCGCTGCTGCGCAAATACCCGCTCCCCAGATAATTGCCATGATCCATGCCACGGTATCCATAGTTATATTCTCCTGTCCCGTACTGCCCTGCAGGTCTGCATTTTTGTTTGTATCCTTCTGCAGATCACTGCTGCTGTTCGCGGTGTCTGCAGGAGACTGCAGATTCTCCGCGCCGGACGTATTCGTACTCCTGCTTGCTTCTGCCCGGACAATTTGTTTTGGTACTTCTATATTCAGTCCTGCGGCAGGAGATGGAAACCTGACCGGAATGAGAAGAAATACGGAAACAAACAGCCAGATAAGATATTTCCACCTGGAGGAATATTTCCTATCCAGCAGTCTTGATACTGCCAGCACAATAAAAATGATGAAAGCTGACAAAACATTCACTTTAATTATGTGCAGCATAAACTCTGCCATAGACTATTCCCCCTTCCGCTCCAGTTCCTTCAGGAACTCCTCCAGTTCCTGTATATCTTCCTCGTGAATCTGTTTTCCCTGATAAAGAGACGCCACAAAGTTCTTCAGCGAATTTCCATACAATTTTTCCAGCACGCTTTTCCCTTCCTGCTGCTGGTATTCGCTCTGCGTCACAACCGCGCTGTAGAGATTTGTCTTCCCTTCCCTTTTTACAGAGACAAACATCTTGCTTTCAAGCCGGGTGAGCATGGACAGGATCGTGGTGGGCGCCAGTTCTTTTTTCTGGTTTACAAAAGCCTCCACCTCCAGCCGGGTCATATCCGGATGACCGTTCCACAAAGCAAGCATCACATCCAGCTCCGAATCAGGCAGTTTCTGAATACGTTTTTTCATCTTATCACCTCCTGTACTGTCTGCAGATACCGGATCATTATATTCCGGTCAGGTTACAGAGTTTTTCTACAATTGTAGTACCTGATTTTATTTTACATTAGTAGTAGATAAATGTCAATCATCTTTTGGGGGATTCATATCCCGTGCGACAGAATATTGACAGTATACCCCTGACTGTTTATAATGAGGTAAAAGGATGAACAGAAAGGGTGGGCACAATAAAGTTATATGGGAAATTCTGTATTGACAACAGCTCCGAACAATTGTATATAACAAAACATTGTGCGGAGCCTGATAGAGTATTTATGATATTATAAAAGGCAGATTCCAAAACAGATTCATGATTTGGGATTTGTTTTTGTATGCGATTTGGGCAGGAGGCAATGTTTTGTCTGCTGCCTTTTGTATTTGAACTGTTATTGTCATACAAGCAGAGGGAGCACATTACCGTGGCTGCCCTCTGTTTTTTTATTATGCATGTTCCGGTGCCGGGAAAAGGCATGCCGGACTTATCTATGAAAGGAAGAAATGATTTGATGAGAAAAGAACAAGATCTGACAACGGGAAATGTCTCAAAAAAACTGATAAAGTTTGCTGTCCCCCTGCTGCTTGCCAATTTACTGCAGTCCTTTTACAGTATTGTGGATATGCTTGTTGTGGGAAGGTTTGTGGGGGAAACAGGACTTGCCGCGATCAGCAATGCGTCTATGATAAGTTTTATCATTAATTCCATATGTATCGGCGTCACAATGGGAGGTACTGTGCTGGTTGCCCAATACAAAGGGGCCGATGATGAAGAGGGACAGCGTGAAACTGTCGGGACATTATTTTCCCTCTCCTTCTTTGCCTCATTACTAGTCACAGTGTCAGGGCTGCTTGTTTACCGGCCGCTTTTTCAGATACTGCGTGTTCCTGCCGGGTCCATGCAGGACGCCTGCGATTATATGAGAATTATCTGCTGCGGCACAGTGTTCGTGTTTGGCTATAATGCTGTCTGCTCTGTTATGAAAGGATTGGGAGATTCCAAAAGTTCACTTTACTTTATCGCAGCCGCGGCAGTCGTTAATATCCTGCTGGACCTTCTTTTAGTGGGACCTTTCGGTATGGGGACTGCAGGCGCAGCTTATGCCACCGTTTTCTCACAGGGTATCTCCCTTGCAATATCCATATGCTGTCTGAGAAGGAAAACTTTTATCTTTCCGTTCAGGCTGAAAAATTTTGCTGTTCAGACTGAAAAAATGGCTGCTGTCTTAAAAGTCGGACTGCCCACAGCGGTTCAAATGGCAGTTGTGAATATCTCTTATCTTATGATTACAGGCATGTTGAACCAATTCGGGGTGTCTGTTGCCGCGGCATCCGGGGTGGGACTGAAAGTCAATACCTTTGCAGGAATGCCCTGCTGGGCAGTCGGCCAGGCTGTAACCGCCATGGCCGGACAGAACATGGGCGCAGGCAGAACAGACCGGGTCAAAAAGGCAACGGAAACCGGGCTGCGCTTAAACCTTTTGATCACACTAATGGCAGTGGTTCTTGTACAACTATTTGCAGGACAGATCATCATGCTGTTTGAACCCCAAAATAAAGAGGTGATTGCAGACGGCATCCTTTATTTGAGGATCTGCTGCGGCATAAACAGTCTGGTTTACGCTGCATTATATACCTTCGATTCCTTTGCTATCGGCATAGGCGCCGCAAACATTGCCATGGTAAATGCACTTTTGGATGCGGCTGTTGTCCGGCTGCCCGTAAGCTGGCTGTTGGCATTTACGGCAGGTATGGGATTCCCCGGTGTATATGTGGGACAGGCCCTGTCCCCTCTCCTGCCCTTCCTCGTCGGCTGGCTTTATTTTAAAAACAAGGGCTGGGAAAGCAAACGGCTGATACAGCCCGCGGATCATACATAAACGGAAAATCATGAATCAACCAAACAAGCCGATGTGAATTTCCGGCTTAAAAAGGGAGCGCTGCAGATGAAAGAATAGGTGCTGTCAGTGAATGCCGACAGCACCCTTTTTTAATTCTTCAGATTACATTTTTAAATTTGCCAATTCATCTAAGATCAATCACTGACCGCTCACCGAAATCAAGAATACTGCCTGTCTGTATTTCCAGCTTATGCCTGAAAATCGGCCCGTCCACTGCGATGGTATGGTATTCTCCGTTTTCTCCGCAGATATCAATGCCCCTTGCCGCCATTATCTCCAATGTTTCCGAATCTAACTGTTTTCCCAGGAGTTCTTTTGGCAGAAGCTGATTGTTTATGGATTTGATAATACAGCAATAGCCTTCTGAAATAATCTCCTGCACTATCTTCTCACGTCCCTGCTGCCACAGCGGGAATGCAGCTTTCAGGCCTGCCGCGCGGCACCGCTCTTCGCACCACCTGCGGTTATTTTCAATATCAATATCGCCGAAACCGGCCATCTCTGCCCCAAGTTCCATGGCTCTTTTCAGGCCTTTTTCAAATTCCAGATGATACTCGTCACCTCCGGAGGGACAGAGAAGCAAGGGAATCTCCAGTGCCTTTGAAAACTTTTCCAGCAGCCTGTGATCCGCACCGTGAAACCAGGAACGGTCCATATCTTTATTGACCATAACCAGCAGGCCCACCGGCTCATGTCCGGCTTTTATCAGTTTGTGAAGTGCAAGGGTACTGTCCTTGCCGCAGCTGTAAGACATAACAAATTTCATCTCTATACCTCTCTTTTTTTTGATCGGCTCTTTCTTTTTTGCGCCGTTTTCTATATAATGATCTTGTACCCGGTGTATTTACTTTATGTTATACAGGAGTATTCTTATGGAAAAACAAACAAAAGACGATGAACATACATATACAATAGTGAGCCACGCAACATGTCCGAAGGACAGCAGTAAGGCTGCACATACTGTAACATATAAAAAGGCTACCTGCACACGTGTTGATGACATTATTTTGAATTTTTGCTGCAGTCGGGATGTGCAGTGTCAGGAATGTCAGCGGAATTATCTGTAATATTTTTTGCCCGGTACTCCGCCCCGGAAGTTCTGCGGTATTCTATAATATCTCCCGGCTGACAGTCCAGTACATCACAGATTGCTTCCAGCGTGGAAAAACGGATTGCCTTCACTTTTCCTGTCTTCAGGTTGGATAAATTGACATTTGATATCCCTACTTTTTCCGATAATTCATTCAGGGACATTTTGCGGTCAGCCATGACCCGGTCTAATCTTAATATAATCGCCATATGCTATGCTCCTAAAGGATTTTATCCATTTCTTTCTGCATTTCCAATCCTTCTTTTATCAGGCTGCTGAAAACCAGAAACAAGATGCCCAGAGTCAGCATTCTTCCATCTGCCAGTATAAAACTTCCGTACTGCATGATTGAAAAACCACTTGAATGATAAGTGGAAAAATGTGTGATGATAAACGCTCCGCATATAATCATCCATCCCATGATCAAAATGTTTTTTTGCAGGGATTGAATAAAAAATTGTTTTCTGGCGTAGATTCGGATCAGTGAAATGAAGATCATGCAGTCAAACAAATATGAAATAAGACTGTAGGCTGTAATTGTAATATTCTCTTCTTCCTGCAGCATTACCATTACACTGTAAAACCCGCAGACAGCAATCATACCTGTCAGGAAAATCGCAAGTATCAAAAGAAATTTTAATTTTTTAGAAAACTTCTTTTCCGTCACATTGACATCTGTTGTAAAATCGCTTTCACCCATATCTGCACCCTCCCATTTTCAAACTTTTCCCTCTTCTATTTCTAATTCCGTTATATCACACAGGATAGCTTCCGTCAATGTATTTTAATGTTTATCATTAAATAATATTCAATATTCATTATAAAGTTAATAAAAAAGCACCTCTGCATTCATAGTATATCAGCAGAGGTATTTTGTCTTTGTTTGAAATGCTTCCGCAAATCGGTGCATTTCCTGCGCCGGAAAATCCCATCGCCAAAGGCGATTCTGCATGGACAGATCAATAACTATCCTTTAACGCATCATAGGCCTGCCTTGTAAACCGATGATACTGCAGACCGAACGCATCCTGCTCCAGATAATACACGTAAGGATCTATTTCCGGATTTTGAAAAGAGATTCCCCATTCCTGTTCGTCAACCTTTTCTATAATAATATCCTGAGAGAAGGATTGGAATATCTTTATCATATCCTCCACAGTATTACCGGCTTTAAATATTTCCGCCAAAAAGGCTTTTAAAAATGGGCTGTCCTCCAGATTTTCATGGACATATTTTACCCCTGCGGATGGGACATGAATACAATACCGGCCTTTTTCCTCTGTCTCTTTTATGGTCAGTTTTCCAAGCTCCGGTTCTGCGGTCCTGCAAAATGCAGCAAGCGCCTCGGACAGATTTTCTTTTTCGGCAGGAAGCAGTTCCAGTAAGGATGCCTGCGGATAATACAGGTTCATATCTTCCTCCCGATAGCCGATCTTTATCTCACATTCTTTGATATTATCACAGATGTTTTTCTTTAAATCCATAATGTTGTGCTCCTGTTCTTTGATTTTCAGCGCGCTGCCGGAAGAAACGAAGGCCTTTTCCGGTTTCCGCGCAAACCTTCCGGGATTCTACAGACTGTCCACCACTTCCGCCGGATGTTATTGCAGACAATTCGTCTGTTCCCAACGGTTTTATACCGCTCACAGGCTTATTATATATGATATTGAAATGTATGACAATCGATATATTACCACAGCCGATTCTTACATTTATTGAAACTTAATGCCTCTGCCCGGAACTTCACTCCCATTTAATAACCAAACTGCTATAATTTCCATAATCTAAATTACAAAGGTTTGGGAGGATTCAAATTTGAAAAAGATAGTATTTAAAGGTGTGGGAACTGCTGTTGTCACTCCGATGAAGGAGGATTATTCGATTAACTATTCTGTCTTTGACGAGCTGCTGGATATGCAGATCGCAGGCAGCGCAGATGCGATCGTAGTTGCAGGTACAACAGGAGAAGGCTCCACCCTGACAGATGATGAGCATATAGAACTGGTACGCCGCGCAGTCAAACATGTCCGTGGGCGCGTTCCGGTCATAGCCGGGGCAGGAAGCAACAATACCGCACATGCCGTATACCTTTCAAAAGAATGCGAAAAAGCCGGGGCCGACGCGCTTCTCCATGTAACACCGTATTATAACAAGGCATCACAGCAGGGCTTGTTTCTGCATTTCAACGAATGTGCCAGGTCTACCCGTCTGCCGGTCATATTATATAATGTACCGTCTCGCACCGGAGTAAACATCTACCCGGCCACCTATAAACGGCTCAGCGAAACAGAAAATATAGTGGCCGTAAAAGAGGCAAGCGGCAATTTTTCCCAGATGGCAAAAATAGCCAGTCTGTGCAAAGAGGATTTGGCCATTTATTCCGGCAATGACGACCAGATCACATCTTCTCTGGCTCTTGGAGGAAAAGGCGTGATATCTGTTCTGTCCAATCTCGTTCCAAACGAGACCCATGCTATCTGCACTTCCTATTTCCGTGGAAACAGCGAAGAAAGCGATAATCTGCAGTTAAAATACCTGGAGCTCATTGAAGCGCTGTTTTTAGATGTAAATCCGATACCCGTAAAACAGGCGATGCGCGCCATGGGTTATGATGTAGGCCCCTGCAGGCTGCCGCTTTGTGATATGGACCGCACCATGGCAGAAAAACTGTACGCCGTACTGGAAAAATATGACCTGACGGAATCATCAAAACGCCAGGGTTCTGTCACGGTTCACATGCCGGGCAACACCGGTACGGTTCTAAAACATAATGTATGATTTTTTAAAATACCGAAAGGAGATTCCATATGAAGGACGCATATATTATTTTCAGAAGCCAGCATCCACAAACAAAGGAAGAAATCACAGATCTGATCAAAGAATTCTGTCAGAAACATGATTTAAAATATTGGGGGACGATTCTTACAGAGACTATGACAGTAAACATTGAGGGAGAGAGTTATACTGTGGATGTAAGGGAAGAGAAAGAAGATTCGGGAGATGTCTACTGGATCATTTATTGCCTGCGGAAAAAACATCTGTACCTGTTCCGGAATATTCTGGAGTCAAATCAGACAGTGGTTTAAAACGCCGGCTTGGTATTCTCTCTTGCGATTCACCTATTTTCAAAGATTCAAAAAATTTATAGCCGTTCAGAAATGGACGGCTTTTTAGCTTCCGGACACAAAGTTATCTCTGACGGTGTTGCAGTCTATAAAGAAAAAGAGGTATAATATCCCTATCAGCTCCCCAGTATACTGCTTACACAAACTGGGCAGATTTATCGAAACTATACTGTCTGTATTTACATAATTACACATAAATCGAAGGGAACTACTACATGGCCGAAATAAGCATTGAGCAAATAAGAAATTTCAGACTGGGTGCTCACCATCTGGATAAGGAGTATAAAAAAACGGATATGGAAAAGCTGACCGGTGCGTGCGGAATGCAGAATACACCTCCTGGCGCCTGGGAAACTGCTCTTTTTAACCGGATTCCTGACTGCAGTTTAACAGAAATGGAATATTTGCTGTATAAAGAGAAAACGCTTCTGCAGACCTGGAGCCTGCGGGGTATCCCTGTTGTATTTCCTGCTCTGGAAAGTGATATATTTTTATCTGCGCTTATACCGCAGGAGGATGAGCCATGGATCTATACTGCCGGAATTACTCTGGCACTTGATTTTCTGCAGATGGGTTTCCATGAATTATTTGAAATATTACAGCAGGTAATTTCACAGCTTGATCACTGTACCGTAATCAGCAAAACTTCCTTGGATCAGAACCTGGCAGAATGGATGCTGCCGCTGCTGCCGGAGAAAAAACGCGCGCTATGGACACAGCCCTCCATGTATGGAAGTCCTGATAAACAGACCGTCGGCGGTGCCGTAGTGTCTTTTCTTCTGCGGCCCTGCGCCTTAAAAGGTCTGGTCGTTTTCGGCGGACGGCAGGGAACCAGCCCGGTTTTTACCTCTTACAAAAACTGGACCGGCTATTCGTTTACGCCAAACAAGGATGCCTGTAAAAAGTTAATGCGGAAATACCTGCACTGTTACGGCCCGGCAACACCGAATCATTTTGCAGCCTGGCTCGGATGTTCCGGTAAACAGGCACGGCGTATGTGGAAAACGGTTTCGGAAGAGACAGAACCTGTCATGGTTTTTGGCAAAAAAGCCTATATCCTGTCCTCCGACAAGGAACGTCTTCTGTCTCCGGATTCACTGCAAAGAGAACTGCTGCTGCTCGGCGGACATGACCCCTTTCTCGACCAGAGAGACAGGGCGGTTCTGCAGCCCGACAAAAGACTGCAGAAACAAATATGGAGATTTGTAAGCAACCCCGGTGCTGTCCTGTACCGCGGTGAGATCATTGGCATCTGGACAGGGAAAAAGAAAAATAAAGGGATGGAAATTAAGATCACCTTATGGAATACCGTTCCCGAAAAACAGAAGCTTCAAAATCTGGCAGAGGAATACACTGCCTTCCGGAATACGAACTTATCCGGCTTTGATATTATCCTTACTCCCGGCTCCATGTAAGATTCTCACAGAAATTCAACCTCATTCAGATCATGTATCAGGTAATCAATCTTTACATTTGTATTATTTTCCTTGTCCTCCGGATTATACCAGCAGCAGCGGATGCCTGCATTATTTCCGCCCTGCATATCGCTGGTCAGGGAATCCCCTACAATGAGAACGTCATCTTTCTCACAAACACCTGTCTGTTTCCAAATGTGATCAAAAAACCGGATGTCTGGTTTTTCATATCCTATCTGGTCGGAAATAAAAATACCGTCAAACAGAACGTCAAGTCCTGAATTTTCAAGCTTGCGTTTCTGTGCCACATAAGTGCCATTTGTGACTGCATACTGCTTTGCTTTTCCTTTCAGCCTTTCCAGAAGAGACTTGCTGTCATCATTAAAAAATATTTTATCGCCCAAACGCACCTGGTATTCATCGTTGAACTCTTTGATCTTGTCACAGCGGATATGTTCCTTTTGGAAAAATTCCGAAAATCTCTCCAGAAGTACCTGTTCTTTTGTGATCTCCCCGGCCTCCAGGCGTTTCCAATAACGTTTGTTTATTTCCGCATATCTGGAGATCATGGCATCCGTACATTCCTTCAGGTCAAATTTTGCAAAACACTGCCGCAGGGCATATTTCTCTGCTTTGTCAAAATTGAGCAGTGTTCCGTCCACATCCCATAATATTACTTTAAACATATTGATTACTCCATTCCTATAACTTTTGATCTATTTTCGATAACATTCTCTGATAAACGGCTCTTCAATTCCTTCTGAGACGAGCAGACCGTATTTACCGGGATGACGAAATGCGTTTCCGTGGACTTCTGTTCTCCGGTAGGCTCTGATTTCATCTAAGGGAAAATCAGCTATATAGATTCCTTCCCGTTCGCCTGCCTCAATGAGCAGAGTATCCCTGGAACCCGGCTCACCTTCCCTGTATGCAATCCCGTCAAAGGCGGTTGAATGTCCATTGCAGTCAGGCTTTCCAAAGGGGTAATTGACAGTAGCAATACCTGTCATATTTTCATACGCCCTTGTGCGAAGCTGGGAAATACGATTGATTTCCATGGGGCAGGCATTGGGGACCAGAATGATCTCAGCACCTTTCAGCATAAGGATCCTTGCGCTTTCCGGAAATTCCCTGTCATAACAGATCATAGCGCCAATCTTTACCATTCCCTGTTCTGTATCCAGCTCTGCAGTATAAAAATCATCTCCCGCCGTCAGTCTGCACTCATCACCAAAGTCACAGGTATGAACCTTGGCATAGGTTAGAACTCTGCTGCCAAAACGGTCAAAAAGACAGAGTGTGTTGCGCGGCAGCGGTTCAAACGCTTCAAGGAAGGTGATACCGATCGCCATACCCAATTTTTTGGCAAGCTCGCCGAAAGAACAGACAAAATCACTGTCAGAGGATACCGCATCTGTTTTTAATTCCTCTATATTTTCCGAAATTTTATATCCACTGCTCCACATTTCCGGAAACAGGGCAATATCAGCACCCATTTTCTTTGCTTTTTTACAGGCATCTACTCCCTTGGCTAAATTTTCTTCTAAAGAATTCCCCGGCATTAGCTGGAGTAATGCAATTTTAAGATTTTTCATATCCTTCTCCGTTTTATAATGAATCTGTTGACATTAATGATGAATCTGTCTCTTCTCCTCATACATCCGCTGGTCTGCCTGGCGAATAAGCGCCTCCGCATTTTCCTGTTCCTCAGGGTAACGCGCATACCCGATACTCACATGGGGATGCAGGGTACATTCGGGCAGTATATATGGACGGCCAATCTCCTCTTTCAGTCGTTCTTTTAGTTTTTCATAGAATTCGTCGCCTTTTCCACCGGCAGCCAGTACCGTAAATTCATCTCCGCCGGTACGAAATGCCAGATCTTCTTCAGAGAGGCATTTTTGCATACGGGCTGCGGACTCTTTTAAAAACTTATCGCCGATATCGTGTCCAAAACGGTCATTGATCTGTTTAAACCTGTCCATATCCAGATAGTATAATACACAGGGACGATTCTGCAGGACGAATTCTTTTAAGCAGTTCATAAAATATCTGCCGTTATGCAGGCCCGTCAGCGGGTCCGTATTTACCAGCTTTGCCAGCTCCCTTTTTTGCTCTGCGCTGGTCAGTATGCCGTTGATGACCATGACTGCCAGAACGAGTATGAGACTGCAGACAATGGATTCTATCCATATGTATTCCATGGGAACCCATCCTTTTTTGGGAATTATGCTCAAATGCCATGTACCGTTTGGAACCTGAATCACATCCTCCACGGCATCCGTCACAGAAAAGTCCGCGTTCTGTATGATATTCTGCACCTTGCCTGTATCCGGATGGATCCGCCATATTTTATATTTGTATCCCTGTCCATTCAATGCCTTTAAATTTATCTCGTCAAATATCTCAGGCACATTGAGCACAACAATGCTGAATCCCCAGAATGTTTTCTGCCCATTCTCATCTGTCAGATATATGGGATTTCTCGCCACAATCCCCATGCCGCCCTGTGAAAGTTCATATGGGCCTGCCAAGGTCATTTTTCCTGTGTCCCTGGCATACTCTGCCTCTGTTTTCCTGTCAGGATCACTGAACAGGTCGCCGAAGGCTTCCTCGTTTCCCTCCAGGGGATATACATAGGTCACATTTCCATCCGGTGCCAGCTGCAGGCTTCTGATAGAGGCATCCTTTTCGTAAAGACTTTCAGCTGCCTTATCAAAATTTACCACCTCGCCATGGTTGCTGGTGACGATCACTTCCAGTGCTTTTGTGGTAAATAATTGGGAATCAATGGCATACTGCAGTTTACTGATTTCTCCCCTCAAAACATATCTGGCATTGCGCATGCTGCTGTTCTTCTGATACATGTACAGACATACCACCATGCAGACAGAAGCAAGCGCCAGAGTAACGGATATTCCTGTAATCATCCATCGTTTTTTCTTACTGTGTTTTTCCATCTTTTTCCCTTCTTCAAGGTGACATCCGGGCTGTTTCGTCTATTTATGAACTGTTGCCGTATACTAATTATTTTCCAGTTCAGCAAGAATCTCCTCAACCGTATAGTACGCACCAGTTTCATATCCCTGCGCTGCCTTTGACATATCATATACTTCATTTAACGCGCTGTTATAATCTTCCTCTGTCATTTCGACACCATTCCAATAATATTTGTAGATAAGATTGCCGTTCTCATCTACCTGAAGGCTGCTATTATCCTCCGCGCCGTAATTTCCTTCCGCGATCAGCGTCATCTGTCCATCAATGATACAATATACCAGATCATAATACCCATCCATCACCCCATCGGAATTACAGAGCAGATTTTCTCTTTCGATATATGTAAAATTTGTCCTGCGGAGATGTTTCTCATAGGTCTGTCCGTTGGCATAGGTGACGATTCTGCAGCCCGCAGCCTCGCAATTCCCTATGACTGCCAGTTCAGGGCTATCATCATCATTTACATATATAAGCTGATAGCCGGCAACGCCACCCTGTCCGTAGGTGTTATGGATATAATCCGCAAATGCCTGTTTCCAGGCTGTATCTGCTTGAGAATCATCCGCCTCATCTGTCTGGGGGATTTCTGCATAATCCGTGTCCTGATAAAGAAAATCTAAAATATTCTGAATCGTCTTTTCCATAACATCCGCATTCACTTGTTCTGACAGACCAATATCCAGAGTAAACCGGCCCTCTGCACTTCCGTAATATAATCTGGCTTCAGAATACACACCCTTTGTCCTGTCATCCGGCAGATAACTGCAGATAATGATAATATCGTCATAACCATCCTGGTTATAATCAGGAAAGGAGACAGCTTCCACTTTATGAAAGGTTTCCTCTTTTCTGGTATTGGACTGGTTCATTCCCGAAAGTACAGCAATAACCTGCTGGTTTTGGGACACCTTAAATTCAGCATCTCCATATGGCATCTGTGATGTATCAGGCAAATAAGAGGCAAATGTCACATTTCCAAGTGGTATTAGTTCTGTATCAAAAGTCTGCTCCTGGATCAGACGCTCTGCTTCTGGTTTTTCTTTTGGCTTTTCTGCCTTTGGAGCCGTTTTAACATCTTTTTTGTCCTCTTTCTTTTTATCTTCTGTTTTATCGGTATCCTTTTTTACAGGATTCTTTTTATCAATATCCGGTTCTTTTTCAGGTAATTCAGCGGCAGGCCGGGGTTTCTCTGATTTTTCTTCTTTTTTCTGGCCGCAGGCCGATAGGATACAACAGAATATCAGAGTGCAGAGTAACATCACTTTCTTTTTTCTCATGCGTTTGTCTCCGTTCTTTTTAATAAGAATTGCACATATCCCTGTTTGTCATTTCTTAGTCCATATTATACCCATAATCTGTATCGGAAACAACTACCATTTTTCGTATTATATAACTATCGTCCGGCCAAAAAAGTATCCAAATCTGAGAAAAGGAATAACAGACCGCTTAGTCTGCCATTCCTTATATGCTGACCGTTCAAAATTCATTTGTGATAAGGCTGCCCACTCATGATCCGGTAACTCCTGTAAATCTGTTCCAGCAATATTACCCGCATCAACTGATGCGGAAATGTCATTTTGGAAAAGCTGAGCGCAAAATCCGAGCGTTTCAGCACCTCTTTTCCAAGTCCGATGGAACCGCCTATGACAAAAGTGATATGGCTCTTCCCCTGTATTCCAAGACTCTCTATCTTTTGGGAAAGTTCAACAGAGTCCAGCATTTTTCCATTGATCTCCAGTGTAATGACGTAGGCATCTTCCCTGATGCATTTTAGAATGCGCTCGCCTTCTTTCTGGCGGATATTCTCCTCCACAGTCTCGCTGGCGGCATCCGGTGTTTTTTCGTCTGCCACTTCCAGGATTTCCAGCTTGCAGTATTTGCTCAGACGCTTTGTATATTCGGCAATGGCGTCACGATAGAACTTTTCTTTGATCTTTCCAACAGTAAGTATGGTGATCTTCATTTTCCTGTATCCTCCCGCTTCCATTTCAAAAGTCTGTCCTTTTCCTCTTTTGACACCCGGTAGGATTCCCTGATCTTCTGAATGGATTTATTGTGTGTAAAGGTATCCATGGTATCTGTCTGCAGAAATGCGGCGGTCTTCTCCGGAAACTTCACATAGCAGACAGAGACTGCCCAGGCTGCCGCCATCTGCACATAATAGGCATCACTGTCTAAATGGTTGCATATATCCAGCAGACGGTCAATATAATCCTCTGTCACAAAATGGTCAAGCATAGATACCAGAGCAAAACGAATCTCATATTCTCTTTCTGAGCTGAGATATCGCTCCAAAAAGGCGAACCAGTAAGCAGAATCCTTTCTCATAAACTTATAAGTAATACAACTGCAGTCACAAATGGCCCAATTATTGATTTTGGGCACAAAACGCGCCAGTGCCTGCGTCTGCTCCTCCCGCTCCATTTTCGCATATCCGATCACAATACCCTGGAGCATCAGTTCTTCATAACAGCTATCATCCGCTTTCTCTAAAAAACCGGCATAGTCCTCCCCTGCGATCTTCTTTGCCATTTTCCGGAGCTTTGGCAGCCGGACCCCCATCATGGTCGTCAGGCCCGGTATCAGGGATTCCTGAAATTTTTTGTAGTCCTTATCAGCCGACTCTCTCAGTTCCTCTCTTATTGCTTCTATCATGATTTCCCTTGTGTTCTCCATTTTCCTCCATACAACTGAAAAAAGAGCCGCCACGTCCGGTGACGGCTCTTTGTATGTTTAATTAATTATTTTTTCCTTTGATGAATTCGTCGATTCCCTGTGCAGCGGATTTTCCTGCGCCCATGGCCAGGATAACCGTTGCGGCACCTGTCACGGCATCACCGCCGGCGTAAACACCGTCTTTGGTTGTCTTGCCATTTTCCTCATCAGCGATGATACATTTTCTCTTGTTTGTATCAAGGCCAATTGTGGTGGAAGAAATCAGCGGGTTCGGGGAAGTTCCCAGGGACATGATAACTGTATCCAGTTCCATCTCAAACTCAGAACCCGGAATCTCTACAGGACGTCTTCTTCCTGACGCATCCGGCTCGCCCAGTTCCATACGAACACACTTCATGCCTCTTACCCAGCCGTTTTCATCTGCCAGGATCTCTGTAGGATTGCACAGAAGGTCAAAGATAATTCCTTCTTCTTTTGCGTGATGTACTTCTTCCGCTCTTGCAGGAAGCTCTGCTTCACTTCTTCTGTATACAATATGTACCTCAGCGCCGAGACGAAGAGCTGTTCTTGCAGCATCCATTGCCACGTTGCCGCCGCCTACAACGGCTACTTTCTTGCCCATTTTAATAGGTGTGTCATGGTCGTCTCGGAAAGCTTTCATCAGGTTGCTTCTTGTCAGGTACTCATTGGCAGAGAATACACCGTTGCTTATCTCACCCGGAATGCCCATGAACATGGGAAGTCCTGCACCGGAACCGATGAAGACAGCTTCAAAGCCTTCTTTTTCCATGAGCTCGTCGATCGTGGTGGATTTACCGATAATCACGTTCGTCTCAATCTTAACACCTAACGCTTTTACATTTTCAACTTCCATTTTAACTACTTTGTCTTTCGGAAGACGGAATTCAGGAATACCGTATACCAGTACACCGCCCGGCTGATGAAGTGCTTCAAAGATCGTTACATCGTAACCCATCTTAGCCAGATCTCCGGCGCAGGTAAGACCTGCAGGTCCGGCACCAATCACTGCAACCTTATGTCCGTTTTTCTCCTTCGGAGGTTCCGGCTTGATTCCGTTTTCTTTTGCCCAGTCAGCAACAAAACGCTCCAGCTTACCGATAGAAACCGGTTCGCCTTTGATACCGCGGATACACAGACCTTCACACTGTGTTTCCTGGGGGCAGACACGTCCGCAGACTGCCGGAAGGGCGCTGGACTGGCCGATCACTTTGAATGCTTCTTCAAAGTTACCCTCTTTTACTTCTTTGATAAATCCGGGAATGTCAATGTTTACAGGACATCCCTTGACACATTTTGCATTTTTACAGGTTAAGCAGCGGGCTGCCTCTTCCATTGCTTCTTCCTTGTTATATCCATAGCAAACTTCTTCAAAGTTTGTTGCTCTCACCTTCGGGTCCTGTTCTCTTACAGGAACTTTCTTTAATACGTCACCCATTATTCGTCACCTCCGCAGTTTCCGCATCCGCCGTGATGAGTATCCCCCTCACGAAGTTTTAATAATGCTCTTCCTTCTTCTGTCTTGTACATCTGCTGTCTCTTCATTGCCAGATCCCAGTCAATCAGATGACCGTCAAATTCAGGACCGTCCACGCATGCGAATTTCACTTCACCGCCGACGATAACACGGCAGGCTCCGCACATACCGGTTCCGTCAACCATGACCGGATTCATGGAAACGATAGTGGGCAGATTCAGTTTCTTAGTTGTCAGGCAGCAGAATTTCATCATGATCATGGGGCCGATCGCAACACATTTTGTATAGGTCTTGCCTTCAGCAGTCAGGTCTTCAATTACTTTTGTTACCATTCCGTGACGTCCATATGTACCATCATCTGTGGTGATGTATAAATTTCCAGCTACTTCTTCCATTTCTTTTTCCAGGATGATCAGGTCCTTTGTCTTGGCACCTACAATGACATCTGCATCAATGCCATGCTCATGCAGCCATTTCACCTGAGGATATACCGGTGCAGTACCAACGCCGCCGGCTACAAATAAAAGTTTTTCTTTTTTCAACTCTTCCAGATCTTCATTAACAAATTCAGATGGACATCCCAACGGACCTACGAAATCTTCAAAGAAATCTCCTGTCTGCATTTTAGCGAATTTTTCGGTGGAAGCACCTACCGGCTGGAACACGATCGTAACAGTTCCTGCCTCTCTGTCATAGTCACAGATGGTAAGCGGAATTCTCTCCCCTGCATCGTCTTTTTTTACGATAACGAACTGTCCGGGTTCACAGTGTTTTGCAACCCTTGGTGCGTCAACAACCATGAGATATACTATCTCATTGAGCTTTTCTGCTTTCAGAATCTTGTACATAATGTCCTCCTCACAACTCCAAATATGGTAATTCTATTGCTATAGTCGCTCTTTTTAGTATAGAGCAAAAGTAACAAAAATTCAATCCGAATTTTAGAAAAATTTCCAATTTACTTTATAAATCATTGATAAATGACATAAGTTGCACTTGCCGGACTGCTTATCTTTCCATTTTCATCCACTATAATAGCGGAAAAGATATTCTCTCCCACCGGCATGGAAACCGGGCCTGTATATTCTGTGCTGTCTGTGGTGGGCGTTCCGTTAAATTCATAATATGCGGTGCACCCGCTGGGCACATATACTTTAATTGTCATGGAATCCTCATACTGTCCGGAGGCAGGTGTGATCCTGGGAGCGTCCGGCGCCTTGAATTCTATGGTATAGGACATAAGGCCGATATCACTTGGGATCCCCTTGGCATTATATGCCACATACTTCAGGGTATAGTCCCCCTCCTTATCCAGCATGATCCCTCTGGAGGAATCATACAGACTGCTGGTATTATCCGGGTCTTTCCCATCCAGAGTGTAATATACCTTGGTTCCGTCTTCTATGGCGCTGAAATCCACTTCCTCTTTGCTGTTATAAGTCCCACCGTCCAGGGAAATGACCGGAAGGGTACTTATATATGAGGAATAGCGCTCTTTGACTTCAGCACTCTCACAGTCATCCATAAGCTCCTTGATCTTCTTGACTTCGCCCTGTTTTTCATAGAGGCGCAGCAATTCTCCATAGGCACTGACACTGTCAGGAGCCTTGGCGATTGCAGTGATAAGGATTGCAAGAGCCTTTTCCTCTTCCCCGTCTTTCATATATATCTTGGCCTGCAGAATGTTGGCTTCCGTACTGTCAGGCTGAAGGTTCAAAGCGCGCTCCAGATATTTCAGAGCAGTGTCATAGTCCTTATTGCTGAACTCAGATTCGGCCTGCGCCATCTGGAAATCAAAAGAATTGTACTGCTTCTGATAAAAGACAACACCGGCCCCAACAGCCAGCACACATACGCCTGCCGCTGTCAGGCCCACGGCCATACGTCTTTTCTTTTTCCGTTTTAATTCCTGTTCCTGTCGTCTTTTTTCTCGGAGTGCATGCTCCTCCTTTTTCTTCTTCTCTTTTTCCTGTATCTCTCGCTGCTGGATGATCGTCTCCAGCGTATTATATTCCGGCACCCATTGAACTTCTTTGCCGCATACGGGGCAGAACAATATGCCATCTTCAAATTCTGTACCGCAGTTCGCACACTTCATGTAAATACCTCATTTCTCATCTATATCAATATTTTACAAATACTCTTCTATATACTGTTCAAATTCTTCCTGGGACATCAGGACTTTTCTGGGTTTGGTACCTTCCTCCTCGCCCACTACGCCGGCTTCACAGAGCTGGTCCATGATTCTTGCTGCCCGGTTAAAACCAATCTTAAATACACGCTGGAGCATACCGATGGAGGCCTTGTCCTTCTCAATGATGAACTTGCCGGCGTCGGTAAAGTAGGCATCCCGGTCATTTCCACCGGATGCAGCTCCTGCCTGATTGGCGGAAGCATCTTTGGCTGCTTCAATTTTGTCCTGAATCTCCTGGCTGTAGACATGGGCAGGATTCTGCTCCGCTAAGAATTTCACTACAGCCCCCACTTCCTGGTCACTGACAAAAGCGCCCTGTACACGGGCCGGCTTCTGGTAACCCTGCGGGTAAAATAACATGTCGCCTTTGCCCAGCAGTTTTTCCGCGCCGTTCATATCAATAATGGTCCGGGAATCCACACCGGAGGATACGGAGAACGCGATTCTGGAAGGCATGTTTGCCTTGATCAGGCCGGTGATGACATTGACGGAAGGCCGCTGTGTAGCAATGATCAGATGGATTCCCGCTGCACGGGCAAGCTGTGCCAGGCGGCAGATCGCATCCTCCACCTCACCGGGCGCTACCATCATAAGATCTGCCAGCTCGTCCACGATAATAACGATCTGCGGCATCTTTTCCGGCTTTCCTTCCTCTTCAATATCCTTAATTTTGTCAACTTTTGCATTGTATCCTTTTAAATCCCTGACATTGTACTCTGCAAATTTATTATAACGGTCTGTCATCTCCGCAACTGCCCAGTTCAGGGCACCTGCCGCTTTCTTGGGGTCAGTGACCACAGGGATCAGCAGATGGGGAATCCCGTTATACACACTCAGCTCCACAACCTTGGGATCTATCATGATCAGCCGTACCTCTTCCGGGGTGGCTTTGTAAAGGATACTCATAATCAATGTATTGATACATACGGATTTACCGGAGCCTGTGGCGCCTGCGATCAGCAGATGGGGCATCTTGGCAATATCGGCAATGACCGGCTGTCCTGCAATATCTTTTCCCGCCGCAAATGCCAGCTTGGATTTGCACGTGGAAAAAGCCTCGGACTGTATCAGTTCACGAAGCATAACTGCACTGTTTGTGGCATTGGGGACTTCGATTCCGACGGCGGCTTTGCCGGGAATGGGTGCCTCAATACGGATATCCGTTGCTGCCAGGTTCAGTTTGATATCATCGGTCAGGCTGACAATTTTGCTGACTTTAACGCCCTGTTCCGGCTGCAGCTCATAACGCGTAACGGTCGGACCGCAGCTCACATTGGTCACTGTCACATTGACCCCGAAATTGTGCAGTGTCTCCTGCAGTTTTTTGGCTGTGCTGCGAAGATGCGTGTCAGAATCACCTTTTCCGCCGGTTCCCTTTTTCAGCAGTGAAACGGGAGGAATTTCGTATTCCTTTTTTATCTCCTGTTCCTTGTCCGCGATCTCACCCTTTATGTTTTCAATACCATCCTCGATCTCATCTTTTGAGGAACGCGTTTTTTTCGCGGAACCTGCTTTTCGGGGCTTTTCCTCCACAACAGGTTCTGCCGGTATATCTTCCACAATCTCTTCCACCTCTGCCGGCGCTGTGTCGGAACGGTGGATATGGAAAGCATTTTCTGGTTTCAGAAGGATATCATCTGCCGGAATCTCCTCTGCCGGTTCCGTCAAAGCTGCCTCAGCCGCTGCTGCTTCCTTCCGGATAACACTTATATTTTCAGCAGCCGGATTGGCTGCAATGCTGTCTTCGTTCTTGTTTCTTCTTGTTTTCAATTTTAAAGGTTCGGATTCTTCGTTTTTCTCTCCGTGTTTTGCTCTTCTTCCTGTGACAGGTCTGTCTTTCTGCTCTGCCGCGTACTGTTTTCTGCGGGCATGTCCTGCCTTCGCACTGCCGTACACGTGGGTGCTGCCCTTCTTAAGAAGCGCGAACATGGATTTTTGTGTGATCAGTATCAGAGCAATGATCATTGCAATGATAACGATCACATAAGTTCCGACCGTGCCAAACGCTTTTCCGAAGATATTGCAAAGAAGTCCTCCCAGAATACCTCCGCCGGTCTGGTACGTGGACGAAATTTTATAATAATCCATAATGGAAGTTCCGCCGAAATAGCCGTCCGTTAAAAGCTGCATCAATGCGCAGGCAGAAATGAACAGCAAAAGAAAGCCTGCCATTTTCCGGTAAGCTTTCGGATTTCTGTTATTTGATATGACAAAGGATACGGCAAGGAATAAAAAGATAGGGAATATGTAGGCCACCAGGCCGAACAGTCCGAAGAAGACTCCGCTGACTGTCTTTCCTACCAGGCCTCCCATGCCGAAATTGCTCAGTAACAGCAGGATGGAGCCTGCCAGTGTGATCCATAATATTATCTCAGTATACAGGCCGATGCCCTCGTCCTGTTTTTTCTTATTTCTGCTTCCAGAGCGGGTGCCCGTCTTTTTTC
>ERZ894236.404-NODE-404-length-54459-cov-49.7672_pt1 | contig 54459 bp, 52 predicted proteins | sample MGYA00380297_ERZ894236 | MGnify/ENA primary metagenome ERZ894236 (study PRJEB32331, sample SAMN06328420) | human gut metagenome | biome: human gut microbiome; feature: stool | host: Homo sapiens | collected 2014-08-04 ... | reverse complement strand
GGAGATTCTTATTTTAGGATTTAGAGTTTAAAAATCGGTATTAACCGACATCCCCTTTCCCAATAAAATCCTTACTATTAAATTTCCCCGATCAGCATCGCGTCCCCGAAACTAAAGAACCGATACCGCTCTTTCACCGCCTCTTCATAGGCAGCCAGAACATGCTCCCTGCCCGCCAGCGCGGACACCAGCATGATCAGTGTGGACTCCGGCAGATGGAAGTTGGTGATCAGGCAGTCCAGGATCTTGAACTGGTAGCCCGGATATATGAATATCTCCGTCCATCCGCTGCAGGCTTTCAAATGCCCGGTCTCATCCGCCGCGGACTCTATGGTCCGGCAGCTGGTGGTTCCCACGCAGATGACCCTTTTCCCGGAATCTTTGGCACGGTTGATCTTCATCGCTGCCTCTTCGTCGATCTGGAAGAACTCGGAATGCATGTGATGCTCCGTGATCTCATCCACCTTTACCGGACGGAACGTGCCAAGTCCTACATGCAGCGTAATTCTTGCAATGTCTATGCCTTTTCGCTCAATCTCTTCGAGCAGTTCCGGCGTAAAATGCAGGCCGGCCGTAGGCGCGGCCGCGGAGCCGGTGTGGGTCGCATAGACCGTCTGATAGCGGTTCTTATCCTCCAGCTGATGGGTAATGTATGGCGGAAGCGGCATCTGGCCCAGCTTATCCAGAATCTCTTCAAAGATTCCCTCATAAGTAAACTGAATCAGGCGGTTTCCCTCGTCCACGATATCCACGACCTCGCCAACCAGAAGCCCTACCCCAAAACTAATCTTCGTTCCTATCTTAGCCTTCTTTCCGGGCTTAACGAGCGTCTCCCATATATTATTTTCTTTACGTTTCAACAGTAATATCTCTATCTTGGCCTCTGTCCCGACTTTTGAGCCGATCAGCCTTGCCGGAATTACCTTCGTGTCATTAATCACCAGGCAGTCTCCCTCATGCAGATAGTCTGTAATCTCTTTAAATACATGATGGGAAACAGCCCCAGATTCCTTGTCAAGTACAAGAAGCCTGGAGCTGGAACGATCTTCAAGCGGATCCTGGGCGATCAATTCTTCCGGCAATTCATAATAAAAATCCTGACGTTTCATAATATGAATCCCTTCTTTTCTTATTTATCTTCAGGCAGATCATCCTTGAATTTATCCTGCGCTGGCTTTGATCCGCCTGTCGGCGGCGTCTGCCCCGGCACTGGTCCATATCCCTGAGGCCCCGGATATCCTTGGGGCATCTGATATACAGGGAATACCTTGATCTTCTTAGCATAGATGACCCGGGTATCGCACAGCATATCATGGATGCCCCGCTTCTCCCTGTCAAATCCTACGATAATATAGCCGATTCCAATGGAAAGGCTGCAAAGGAACCTTCCCACAGTCTCCCGGTACACGACATCCAGAAGGCTCAGCCTCTGCCCCTCATCCACGCTCACTACCCGCAGGTTCATGGCTCTTTTCCCAAGCGTTGTTCCCGTAAGATAGGTGCACAGAATAAAGTACAGGACGTGGAATACATACAGCAGGATATCTTTTAACGTATACTGGAACAGCACATTTCCTCCAAGGGCCGTGCCTTCCAGTGCCGCAGTGATTCCGGATATGAACAGCCTTACAAACAGCAGCCCCGCAAACACGATCACGCTGTCGATACAATAAGCGGCCAGACGTGCCCAGAAGCCCGCATAGGATACTTCGGGCCTATTGCAATTGTTCTGCATAATACATCGGCACCCCGCTTTCCATGTCTGCTGCGGTTTCTTTCAGTATCTGGGCTTCTGACTTCGGTATCAGGTCTTTTACCTGGGCAAATAAGGAGGCAAAAACGCCGGATGGCTCTTCCAGCTCGTAGTAATTATTGACTCCCAATTCTTCACTCATAGCTGCCTGCATATCTTCAAATGAACTGATGGAATCAATCAATCCATTGTCAATCGCCTGTTCAGCGGTATAAGTGCGGCCGTCTGCCAGCCCTCTCACCGCCTCTTCGGACATGCCCCTGCCTTCTGCGACAATACTGACAAATTTATTATAGTACTCATCGACCTGCTCCTGATAGATTGCCATCTGCTCATCCGTCATCTGGGAACTGTCTTTATACTCGCCACTGGTTATGCTGAAGTATCGGATTCCCAGTTTCTCATAGAGCCCGGTCATATCAAACCCGGACATGATCACGCCGATGGAGCCTGTAACGGTATTGGAATTTGCATAGATCTTGTCGCTTGCCATAGATACCATGTATCCTCCGGACGCTGCATAGTGTGCCATATAATCCCAGACCGGGCGTCCTGTGGCTTCTTTGTAATCTTTCAACTTCAGATACAGTTCCTCGCTCTCGTAGACGGTTCCTCCCGGGGAATCCACATACAGAAGGATGCCCTTATTATTGGAGTCTTCCATCAGGTCATCAATGTACTCCATCGTCGTCTGGTGCTGATAGCCTTCCGGTATGTCGAATATGCCGGTACTGGCCTGCTCCTGAATGGTTCCTTCTACTCTTACGATCGCAATATAATCACTCAGCGGCGCGTTGAATCGGTAATCTCCTGTGAGTATCTGCCCTACGCTGTCATTTAGCATCTTCTGGGAAAATGTATTCGTCAGCACGCTGGATACTCCTACGGCAATAAACAAAACTGCTGCAATCACCAGGCCGATTATCTGTTTTTTCTTCATATTTTATCCCTCATCTTCTATTTGCGAAGTTCGATTCCCATGCCTTCCAGCTCTTTCAGGATTCTTTCCATTGCCTCAGTTACTTCTGCGTCTTCCAGAGTCTTATCCTTTGCGCGGAATACGATGGAATATGCCACGGACTTATATCCTTCTTTAATCTGCGCGCCTTCATAAAGATCGAACAGCGCATAGCTTTCCAAGTAGGCTCCGCCCTTTTTCTCAATCACTTCTTCTACCTGGCCGGCCAGGATCTCTTTCGGCATTACCATGCTGATGTCACGGTTTACTGCCGGGAACTTGGCAATTCCGGTATATTTCCTGTCAAATGTGGCTCTCTTTACGATCTCAGGCATATCGATCACTGCAATATACGCCTTGGTTCCGATTCCATAAGTATCGGCTACATCCGGATGTACTTCTCCGAGATATCCCACGACTGTTCCGTCATAGATGACATTTGCCTGGCGTCCCGGATGCAGATATGGCTTGCCCGCCTGTGGATCATAAGTCTCTTTTCCATGCATTCCCACTTTGTCAAAGAATTCCTCAATCACGCCTTTCATGCTGAAGAAGTCGCCATCTCCGTACATGCCCAGCGTAAACTGCATTCTTTCTTCTGGAAGTTCTATAAGCGGCAGCGCCTTTGGAAGGTATACATTTCCCAGTTCGTACAGCCTTACATCCTTGTTTCTTCTATTATAATTGGTAGCCAGCGACATCAGCATTCCATTCAGGGATGTGGTACGCATGATGCTGTAATCCTCTCCAAGAGGATTGATGATCTCTACGGTCTGGCGAAGCAGCGAATCCTCCGGTATCATCAGTTTATCGAACACTTTCGGACTCTCGAAAGAATAGGTCATACCCTGGCTGAATCCGCAGAATTCCGCGATATCGCGGGCTACCTCTTCTACTCTGAGCTTAAAGGAGAGTTTTCCTGTCGTAGCCTCCCCCCTTGGAAGGGTAGTAGGAATGTTGTCATAACCATAGAATCTGGCAACCTCTTCCGCCAGGTCAGCCACACGGAACAGATCATGGCGGAAGGTTGGCGCGATCACTTCATTGCTTCCCTCATCATAAGCCAGGCCAATCTTCTCAAAGTATCCGATCATTTCTTCTTTGGAGATATCCGTGCCAAGAAGATTGTTGATCGCGTCCGCGTCAAACAGAACTCTTACCGGCTCCTTCTTCTTGCCGTAAACATCTACCATTCCCCCGACAACTTCACCGGCTCCCAGTTCTTCTACCAGCTGGCAGGCGCGGTCGATTGCCGCCTGGGCGTTATTGGGATCCAGCCCTTTCTCAAACTTGCCGGAAGCATCCGTACGAAGTCCCACCTTTTTGCTGGACTTACGGATATTGGTTCCGTCAAAGCAGGCTGCCTCGAAAAGCATTGTCTTAACATCGTCTGTGATCATGGAGTTCTCTCCGCCCATGATTCCTGCAATACCGATGGACTTCTTGCCATCGCTGATCATCAGCACGGTGTCATCCATCTCCCTTTCCTGTCCGTCTAGAGTCGTAAATTTCTCGCCTTTGGCTGCCGTGCGGACAATAATTTCGCGGTCAGCGATCGTATCCAGATCATAGGCATGCATCGGCTGTCCGTATTCTTCCATCACATAGTTGGTAATATCCACCAGATTGTTGATTGGACGGATGCCTACGGATGCAAGGCGTCTCTGCATCCATTTCGGAGATGGCCCGATTTTGATATTCTTTACGACTCTTGCACAGTATCTCGGACACAACTCGCTGTCCTTTACAGACACCTTGATATAGTCGTTCACATCCTCATTATTGCCGGTTGCCGTAACTACCGGAGGATGGAATTCCTTTCCAAACGTAGCGGCTGCTTCCCTTGCAATTCCGATGACGCTGAAGCAGTCCACTCTGTTGGATGTGACTTCATATTCAAATACTACGTCATTAAGCCCCAGTGCTTCGATCGCGCTGCTTCCGACCTCTACATCATCCTTGAAGATATAGATTCCCTCTTCCGGCGCTTCCGGGTACATATCCCGGTCAGAGCCCAGTTCTTCAATCGAGCACATCATGCCGCAGCTTTCTATGCCTCTTAACTTTCCTTTTTTGATCTTAATTCCGCCCGCCACGCGGCTTCCAGGCTCATGTCCACCTGCCACGCGTCCTCCGTCCAATACCACCGGCACTTTGTCGCCTTCATGCACGTTGTTGGCGCCAGTCACGATCTGTACGGACTCGCTTCCTATATTCACCTGGCAGATTATCAGTTTATCTGCATCCGGGTGCTTTTCTATCTTGTCAATCTGGCCCACCACGATCTTAGAAAGATCCGCGTCCAGTTCTTCATATCCTTCTACCTTTGTTCCGGATAAGGTCATTGCATCCGTATATTCCCGGGCCGTCACATCCAGGTCCGGAACATACGCTTTTATCCATGATAATGATGTATTCATCTTACTTCTCCCTCCAATTAGAATTGCTTCAAGAATCTGATATCGTTTTCGTATAGCAATCGCATATCGTCGATCTCATATTTTAGAAGGGCAATACGCTCCAATCCTACGCCGAAAGCGAAGCCGGTATACTCTTCCGGATCAATGCCGCACATTTCCAATACATGCGGATGCACCATGCCGCATCCGAGAATCTCGATCCATCCGGAGCCTTTACAGAAGCGGCAGCCTTTTCCGCCGCATTTGAAACAGGTTACGTCCACTTCGGCGCTTGGCTCAGTGAACGGGAAATGATGCGGACGGAACTTGGTCTTGGTCTCAGGGCCGAATAATTCTTTTGCGAATACTTCCAGCGTTCCCTTTAAGTCCGCAAAGGAAATATTCTTGTCAATGACCAGTCCTTCAATCTGGTGGAAGGACGGGGAGTGGGTCGCGTCCACTTCGTCAGAACGGAATACGCGTCCCGGGGCAATCATACGGATCGGAAGCTTTCCCTGCTCCATGACACGTGCCTGTACCGGCGATGTCTGGGTACGCAGCACGATATCTTTATTAATATAGAAGGTATCCTGCTCGTCCTTTGCCGGATGCCCGTCAGGAATATTCAGTTTCTCAAAGTTGTACAGATCATACTCCACTTCCGGGCCTTCCACTACTTCATACCCCATGCCAACGAAGATTCTCTCTACTTCTTCCAGCGCAATCGTATTCGGATGGCGGTGCCCCACCATATTCTTCTTCGCCGGAAGCGTCACGTCGATGACTTCCTGCTTCATCTTTTCTTCGCGGATAGCCCGCTCCATCTTTTTCTTGCTCTCTTCCAAGACCTTCTCGATAGACGCTCTTGTCTCATTCACAAGCTGGCCAACCTTAGGCCGCTCTTGCGGGGCAACATCCTTCATGCTTTTGAGGACCGCGGTAAGTTCTCCCTTCTTTCCAAGGAACTTCACGCGTACATCGTTCAGTTTTTCAGGCACATCAGCTGCTTCAATGGCCTTAAGAGCCTCATCCTTGATGCTTTGTAATTTCTCTTTCATCATTTTTCTCCCTTTCTTATATATTCTCTTCTCTAGAACAACTCTCATCCTATGGCGGTGGGAGCCTTATCTCATTTCAAGATAAAAAAAACCTCATCCCAAAAGGGACGAGGCATAACCCGTGGTACCACCCTGCTTCCTGCGTGCTATCCTCACACAGGCACTCTCCGCATGCGTAACGTGCACCTACGGCATTTCCTACTGATCTTTCAAAAATGCAGCTCGCGCGGGAAATTCGATTGCCATCCGAACCAAAGGAAACTTTCAGCCGGGGGTCTCCTCTCTCTAATGGGAAATGGGTCTCTACTTACGCGGTCATTGCTTTTTATCTATGAATACTTAATTATTGTATCATAACAATTGGGGATGTCAAGAAATAAATTACAACTTTTCCCTGCCTTCCCCGGTAAACACCTTATCATACATCATCATATTCAGTTCCCCGCCAAGCAATATGCAGTACATGCAGAAATACATCCACAGCATGATGAGCACGATAGTGGTAAGGCTTCCATACATATCGGAAAACCCTTTGAATATATCTACGTATACAGAAAATATCCAGGATACGATCATCCATCCAATGGCCGCAAATACCGCCCCTGGCAGCTGCTTGCGCAGCTTGTCCTTCCTGTTTGGCAGGAATTTATAAATCAGGAGGCAGAAGACCATCAATACAATGGGGGTGATGATGGTACGCATAGCAATCAGTCTGTCCGCCAGATTCTTAAGAATAGGTACATGCGCCGCAATGAATATATTCAGCGTATTGCCAAATACGGATAGTACCAGCAGAAATATGATTACAAGTATGAACATCACCGTATAGATGGTTGCCCGGATTCTCAAGAATATATAATTACGTGTCTCATTACATTTATACACGCAGTTCAGCCCGGAGGTCATCGCAAGAACGCCTTTTCCGGCGGACCACAATGCCACTACCACTGTAATCGGAATGATTCCGGAAGATTGGTTGTACACCTGGTTCACAATCGAAGTAATCATAGCATCCACGGATGTAGGAAACACCTGAATCACGGCGGTCATGACATCCGCCTTGGTTACCGGGGTATACTGCACCATGGTAATCAAAAGCAGAATGATCGGAATCATGCACAGCATAAAGAAGTATGCGGACTGTGCCGCATACGCCCCTACGTGATCTTCCGTAACATCAGCAGTCATATTTAGGATCTTCTGATATATCTCTTTTAATCTTTTCATTGTACTCTCCCATATACTTGCCCTATATTCTACCTGATTTTTAATGGTTTGTCTATGGAAAGTAACTTAGAGCCTGTATTTAGGCTATATCATTCTACGGTAATGCCCGGGAAGAAAAGGGTAAGTATATCTATGTAAGTCTTGCCTTTCCTGGCCATCTCATTGGCGCCATTCTGGCTCATGCCTATACCATGCCCATATCCGCCGCCTTTTATAACAAATGTATCCCCCTCTTTCCCTATGGTAAAGAATGCGCTTGGCAGAAGCGCGGAACTCGCCACAGTGTTTCCATCCTGCTTCTGAATCTCATATCCGCTGCCTCCTAATGCCCTGCGGATCTTATTCTCCGTGTCCACCGTTACGCTACCCTTATCTCCTGTGGCGCATATCTGAAGCGCAACGCCTCCCGGCCCTGTCCTGGTCACCTCTACGTTTTGCAGCATGCCTACATCGGTTGCCGTATTAAGGCCTACCAGGTTGGAGAGAGTCTGTACCTGAATTCTGGCCTCCCACCGGTACCATGGCAGTTCTCTTTCATAGTCCCCCTCTTCGTCCTTTACCTCAACGGTCTGAAGATACTGGTTCTGCTCATTCGGTTCCGTCCCCCAGGCTTCCAGGCTTGTCGTTTTTCCACAGGAAGTGGAATAATAGTATGTAGTCACAATCTGACCGTTGAATCTTGCCACCTGCCCCTGCGTCTCATTCACAGCCTGGCTTGACGCCTCCTGAGCCTGGGAATTGCCATATACCTGGTAATCCGTGCTGTCGTTTACGTGCGCTTCGTATTCCGGGTACCCATACTCTGCCATCTGCTGATAGGCATAGCTTCTGGCGCAGACTGCCTGCGCTTTCAGCGCTTCCAGTTCATAGGATGCCGGCATCTCGCTGGGCACGACCTTGCACAGGTACGTTTCAACCGGAAGTTCATTGATGATGACAATACCTTCCGCCGTAGTCCGAAGTTCCAGCGTCCCGGCATAGGAAGGCACGCCGTATCCTCTCTGAATGCTATCCAGCGTAACCTCTCCCCCATCTTTCGCCTGAATGCGAATATTGCCCTTGGCAAACCGCTCGTCATCCGGCGCAAATGCCGCCTTCTGGCCTGGCTCGATCTCCTGCTGCTCCTCCCCGAAAGACAGAACCAAGCCTGCTGCCGATGACACTTCCACGCCCGGATGCACTATTCCTGCATGTCCGGTAGTCATAATAAGCACGCGAATGTTGGGATTATCCGTCAATTGCGGTTCTTGTCCCTCTTCTGCATGCCGCCCGGATGTATCCGGCTGCTTTTTCACCTTTTCTTCTTCCCGCAAGGTCAAGGAAGAGAGCAGGCCGCTGATAATCAGCAGGCTGGCTGCTATAGCCAGTCCATAGTATAAGTTTCTTCCCTTTGTCCATTTGTTCACGCTGCATAGCAGCCTGTTCCATCTATACTTATTCCGTCTGCTCTTATTCCAATTATATCGGTTCCGTCTATTTCGGCTCCACTTGTCTTGATTCAATCTATCTGTGCCCTCTTGTCCATGTCTTCTTCTAAATGTATGCTTAGCAGCTGTGGATTATGCACCGTCTCTGCCTCCCGAATGTCCGTCATTTTTCCTTGATAAACTTCCCGGCATCAGAAGAAAATACCAGCGCCAGCTTTTCCAATGCATAGCAACAAAAAGACAGCCGCAAAACGACTGTCCTTTATCTTTTGTATTTCCCCAAAATGCCGGTTTCTGTATTTTGACTCCTAGCCACAGCTAGGTGGGTGTCCGCATCTGTTTTTCTGTCTTCCCCTGCGATATCGGAGGCCTGACATATTACAGAGATATAAGAGTCCCGTTTAAAGTTTTGTAGGTTCAAAATTACAGAAGTTGTCGTACATCCCAGGTTTCTACTGGAATTATTATAACCCATTTCCATGGATTTTACAAGTCATTCTGATAAGCAGAATGTTCCAGTTCAATTAGTTTAATTCATCAACAACCTTCTGGATAGCTGCAAGCGCATCATCAGGAAGTTTGTCATAGCCTTCTTTTGCCGTCTCCAATGCCTTGATCTCATTGACACGGTCATTCATGCGGGCTTTCAACTGCGTAACATATTCAGGATCATTCATGTCCGGAATGAATCCTTCCCAATCCAGTATCTCGATATCTGAAAATGGTCCCCACTTATGGAAATCTGCTTTTTTCTCTACAATTGTTTCGAGAATTCCTAGCGTATCCTTTGGCTGTACCTTTTTGCCCATGAAGTCTCCTGTATTAACGATATAGCAGTCTACATTCTTCTCTTCTACAAGTTTTTTGAACTTTTCATAATCGTTTGCCAGAGGATAGGTTCTGAATGGGTTCGCATATGGCACAACGACCAGCTTGTTAGGATCTACGCCAGGAGCAAGTCTCTCTGCGGAGGATCTCTTCGTTGCAAGGGTCGCTCCCATTACGGATGCCAGAGAAGCGCCTTTGAGTTTTACTACCGGTGGAATGGTCGGGTCTTTCATAATCCAGAAGATGGCGTTAACCGGAGCATCAATCTTATCCACGCGGTTTGGAGACCACAATTTGGACTTGATCGCCCGTCCGTTGCCATTTCTGATATCTTCCGTTACCAGCTGGATCTTTCCATCCTCATCCAATGTAGCAGAGCAGTTCTGAGCGGTCAGAAGATATTTATTGTCCTCGCATCCTGTCGGATAGTCTGCTGTCTTATCAAAATAGGTAGGCTCGATCGCGATAGATGCGCATGTATCCGTATTGATAATGAAAGCATCGTCGTGAAGTACCTTAATCTCATATTTTCCGCCATGCTTTGCATGTGTAAGCGTTGATTTTCCGGATCCTGACAGTCCGTATACGGATGCAACATAACTACTTCCGTCCGGAAGTAAGTATTCTTTCTGTCCGCCATGGCAGGAAGCATATCCGTTACGGTTTGCAATTGCCCAAACCATGGTAAGGGTTCCTTTCTTATGCTCTCCGAAGTATCTCATGCCAAGGATACATGCGCAGTTAGTCTCCGTGTTGAAGTAGCACAGAGTCTTCTTTGCAGGATCGCTTAAGCAGTCGAAGCTGACGCCAGGCGCTTCCTTTGGTATCCACTGAGGATCAGAGAAGATATAGATGTCAGGCTCTTTGCCATCGCCGACCGGCTTTGACTCCTTATACATCTTTACATATTCATCTGACATATACTGGAAGTTCAGCATCCAGTTATACATGATGTTCTCTTCGCCTTCTGGAATCAGGAGGTGCGCTTTTACCATGAATTCCGGATCCAGTCCCGCATATACGGTTGCATGATACATCTTCTTAAAGCGGGATGTATAGATTGCATCCATAGCAACTTTATCCAGCGCGTCACAGTCTACTCCCGGCTCGCCTGCGATACGGCGGGCGGTAGCGTAACGGCCTGTAATTGCTCCGTCATTGAATAAAAGAACCTTTGCATCAGCATCAAGGCCAAATTCTTCTCCTCTATATACAGGCATGTCTGTAACTACGGTTCCTGGTGAATTCTTTGCCAGATTATATGCCTCTTTTAATGTGTTAACCGGTACAACATTATTTCCATAAAATGCTGCTTCGATAATAGATCTTGTCTTTGAGAATCCCGGCTTGCCTTTTCCTATTTCTTCAATTGGATAATACGCTTTTGTTGCCATATCTTCTTTTCCTCCTTAAAATTCGAAATTTGATTCATTATCTCATTTTTTCGCGCAAAAGTCAAGACTTTAACAATGTTTTAACGAAAGTTTATACTTTTTAGAATTCATTTACCAAATATCCGCGCTGAATAATTGTATAAAAAAATTGAAAAAATGCAGGATCTCGCAAATAATCCTGCATTTTTCATCAAATGCCAAAATATTTTTTATTACACTTTCGTATCGCGGCGGCAAATCCGAAGAGGGCCAGGATTACGACTGTGATCATTACTATAAAGACCTTTGGAATCCTTTCTACATATATATTATACAAATCTACCGCTCCATAAACCGTAACTATGATTCCCAAAAGGAGCAGCGGCAGCGAGGCTTCCCTGCTATATCCTTCAAGATCCTTGCATTTTCCTGCATCCACGCCTTTCGGCAGAAGTATCGTCCGGTTGATAATTTTTTTATATTTCAGCATGAAAAATCCATACAGACAATAAATCCCACAGGCAAGCCCTATGAATCCAAATATTCCTTCAAACATCTAATGCACTCCTTTTACTATATCTTCAGTATGCCTTTCACCGTATCCTTCATCATGTCCACATCACATTCCAACGTATGAAGCACCTTTGCATCCAGTATCTCCTGAATTGCCTGCGGCATATCTACACGGGAAATTTCCTGAAGTTCTTTGAGCAGGCTGAATTCATCGGCTCCCTCGTATTTATCATCTATGGCTGTCATCACGCTTTTTACGAACTTATACGGGCTGGCAGTGGAGGCGATCACGCACTTCTTATCATCCTTGCTTTCTTCCCTGTAACTGCGGCATACATAGGATGCCACAGACGTATGAGTATCCATGACATAGCCCGTCTCCTCATAGACCGCCTTGATGTTCGCGGCTGTCTCTTTTTCATCCGCGTATCCTGCTGCAAAATCCGCAAGATGTTCCTTCATATCCTCTGTGATCGTATAACTTCCATCTGCTTTCAGTTCTTCCATCAATGCCTTCGTCTTTTCCGAATCCTGGCCAGCCACCAGATATATCAATCGCTCCAGATTACTGGAGATCAGGATGTCCATGGATGGAGATGTGGTCAGCACGAATTCCCGATTCTTATCATAGGTTCCGGACTCAAAGAAATCAAAGAGCACCTTATTTTCATTGGAGGCACAGATCAGCTTCTCTATCGGAATCCCCATATTCTTTGCATAATATGCTGCCAGAATATTTCCAAAATTACCGGTAGGCACTACCACATTGATCTTCTCGCCGTCCTGTACCTCATCGTTGGCAAGAAGTTTGGCATAGGCATAGACATAATAGACGATCTGGGGAACCAGCCGTCCGATATTGATGGAATTAGCGGAGGAGAACTGATATCCCTTGCCGGCCAATTCCTTTGCCAGTTCCACGTCTTCAAACATGGCCTTGACGCCACTCTGCGCATTGTCAAAATTACCGTGAATCGCGACTACATCTACATTCTTTCCTTTTTGAGTGACCATCTGCAGTTCCTGCACTTTGCTGACGCCGTTCTTTGGATAGAATACGATAATCCTTGTCCCTTCCACATCCGCAAACCCAGCCATCGCTGCCTTTCCGGTATCTCCTGAGGTTGCCGCGAGAATTACGATCTCCTTGTCAGCCTGATTCTTCCTAGCCGATGTGGTCATAAGATGCGGCAGAATAGACAGGGCCATATCCTTAAAGGCGATGGTCGCCCCATGGAACAGTTCCAGATAGTATGTATCCTTAATCTTTACTAAGGGCGCAATCTCTTCCGTATCAAACTTGCTGTCATACGCCTTATTGATACAGTCTTTCAACTCTTCTTCTGTAAAGTCCGTCAGGAATAACTTCATGACCTCATAGGCGGTCTGCTGATAGGTCATATCTTTAAGTTCATCCAAAGAAATATCCAGTTTTGGTATTTCCTCCGGCACGAACAGTCCTCCGTCCGGCGCAAGTCCCTTAAGAATTGCTTCAGAAGCCGTCACTTTTCTATCTGAATTTCTAGTACTTTTGTAATGTAGATTCATCTCTTTTCACCCTTCTATTATACTTTAATTTGCTTTCCTGAACAGAATAAAAAGTACAGCGCTGATCGCCATCAATATCGGATAGAACAGATATGGCATGATATTAAACGGCGTCAGCCCAGTAAGACTGGCTGCCGACAACAGCTGAGCGCCATATGGGATCAGTCCCTGCCCCACGGAAGTAAAAATATCCAGCAAAGACGCAGACCTTCTTGGAGATATCTCAAACTCATCGCTGATTTCCTTTGCGATAGGTCCTGCCATTACGATGGCAACCGTATTATTAGCCGTACACATATCAACCAGAAGCGACAATCCCGCAATGCCGACCTCGCCGCCGCGCTGCCCTTTGATACTCTTCTTGATCAGATTCAATATAAACTGTATTCCCCCAAATTCCTTAACCAGCGACACAATACATGCCACCACGATCGAGATTACGGTGATATCATACATCCCCGTTACTCCCTCGCCCACAGAAGAGAACATCTCCCCGACCGCCAGGCTGCCCGTTGCGACTCCCACGATCAAGGATATCACCGTTCCTCCGATGAGGACCACGAATACATTGATTCCAATCAGCGCGCCAACCAGTACCAGTATATATGGCAGCACCCGGAATATATTGTATGTCAGTTCTTCTGTCAGTTTAAAATTCGCATTCCTGGTAATCACCAGGAATATTATGATTGTGATAATAGCAGCCGGAAGCACGATAAAGAAGTTCTCCTTGAACTTATCCTTCATCTCGCATCCCTGCGTCTTTACCGCGGCAATCGTCGTATCCGATATCATGGACAGGTTATCGCCGAACATTGCCCCGCATACAACCGCTCCGATACAGATAGCCAGGGAGAACCCTGTCTTCTCGCTGATGCCTACTGCTATTGGGGCCAATGCCGCGATCGTCCCCATGCTTGTCCCCATTGATACGGAGATGAAGCAGCCAATCACGAACAATCCCACTACCGCCACTTTTGCCGGAAGTATGGAAAGGCCCAGATTAACTGTACTTTCCACGCCCCCTGCAGCCGTGACCGCGCCGGAAAATGCTCCGGCGCTAAGGAAGATCAGGCTCATGGTAATAATGTTCTCATCTCCCACACCTCTTGATATAATGCTGATCTTTTCTTGAAAACTTAAGCCTCTGTTCTGGATAAAGGCCACCAGAAGCGCAATCAAAAAGGCTACGATTGCAGGCATTGCATAAAAATCCCCCGTGATAATTCCTGACCCAAGGAATATTACAAGAAATACTCCTATAGGCAGGAGTGCTGCTCCATTTCCTCTCTCATTTCCCATACCTATGTACTCTCCTATCCTTTTTTCTTACTGTTAGTGTAATTCACCAGACCGCCGGCCGCAATCAGATTCTGCATGAATTCCGGAAATGGCTGTCCTTTATACTGCGCGTCCTTTGTCTTGTTATAGATGATTCCGCTGTCAAAATCCACTTCCACTTCGTCGCCGGCTTCAATCCCTTCTGCCGCCTCCGGACACTCGATGATCGGCAGGCCTATATTAATGGCATTCCTGAAAAAGATGCGCGCGAATGTCTCAGCGATCACACAACTAACCCCTGCCTCTCTCAGGCAGAGAGGCGCATGTTCTCTGGATGAGCCGCAGCCAAAGTTCTTTCTCGCCACGATCATGTCTCCCTGCTGTACCTTCCCGGCAAACTCCGGATCAATATCAACCATAGCATGGGTAGCAAGTTCTTTTCCGTCAAAAGAATTCAGATACCTGGCTGGAATAATTACGTCAGTGTCTACATTGTCTCCATATTTAAATACTTTTCCTGATGCTTTCATTATCTGTCACCTACTTTCTCTGGATTCGCAATACATCCCGCGATCGCGCTGGCCGCTGCCACTTCCGGGGATGCAAGATAGATCAGGGAATCTACGTGCCCCATTCTTCCGACAAAGTTCCTGTTTGTTGTAGAGACGCACTTCTCTCCTGCTGCCAGGACGCCCATATGGCCTCCCATGCAAGGTCCGCAGCTTGGCGTATTGAACGCGCATCCTGCATCAATAAAGATGTCTACCAGCCCTTCTTTGATACACTGCTTATAGATCTTCTGTGTCGCAGGAATGACCATGACACGAACATCTGGATGTACCTTCCGCCCTTTAAGCACGGCCGCCGCTCTTCTCATATCCTCCATTCTTCCGTTGGTACAAGAGCCGATGACTACCTGATCAATCTTAATTGGCTCCATTGCCTCTATTTCATCGATCGTCTTTGCATTTCCCGGAAGATGCGGGAATGCTACCGTAGGGCGGACCTTCGCCAGATCTACTTCCACTACCGCGTCATAGTCGGCATCTGCATCTGCCTCGTAGATCTTGTATTCTTTATCGGAATGTTCCTTCATATATTCCTCGGCCTTTTCATCGATCAGAAAGATTCCATTCTTTGCACCTGCCTCAATCGCCATATTTGCCATGGTAAATCGATCATCCATGGTTAGACTTGCAATGCCGTCTCCTACAAATTCCATTGATTTGTACAGTGCGCCGTCCACGCCGATCCTTCCTATAATATGGATGATGATATCCTTGCCGCTTACATATGGCCCCGGCTTACCTGTAAGCACGAACTTGATCGCGCTTGGCACCTTGAACCACAGTTCCCCGGTAGCCATTCCTGTCGCGATATCCGTCGTCCCTACTCCGGTAGAAAATGCCCCCAATGCTCCATATGTACAAGTGTGGGAATCTGCGCCTATAATGCATTCTCCTGCCACTGTAATTCCTTTTTCCGGCAGGATCGCATGCTCGATTCCCATCTGTCCCACTTCATAATAATGCGTCAGACCCTGTTCTTTCGCGAACTCGCGGATGGATTTGGAGTTCTCGGCGGATTTGATGTCCTTGTTCGGCGTAAAATGATCTGGTACCAGAATCACCTTATCCTTGTCGAACACTTTATCTGCCATCTGCCTGAATACAGGAACCGCCATAGGCCCTGTAATATCGTTTGCCATAACCACATCCAACTTCGCCTCGATCAACTGTCCGGCTTCAACGCTGTCAAGTCCCGCATGGGCTGCAAGAATCTTCTGTGTCATTGTCATTCCCATAACTACTATGCCTCCTTATTTCACTAAGTCTTACAGGATATTCTAACACAGATAAATATGGCGGCGCAAGAAAGAATCAGCAAGAGGATAAGAACGCTTAGGTTTTCCTTATCTCCTGTCTTGACGGATGGGGTTTTTACGATTGAGGCTTCTGTCATTTTCGGCTGTTCTTTCGGTTCTATTTCCGGCTCCTTTTTGGGAACTTCAGGCTTTTCCTCTTCTGGCTTGTCAACGACCACGATTTCCTTGTCTTTCTTCTCCTCCGTGTTATCCGAGCGCACTACCACTTCATTCTCGATTTCTTTCCCTATCAGCGCTTCATCCGTGATGGCTACCTGGTATTCTACAATATATCTTTCTTTGGATTCTATCCCTTGCAGGAATTCTCCAGCGTGTATGGTATAGGAATTACCTAAAACAGCAATGACTGCGTCAGATATGACGCTGTGATTCTCATCAAGCAGCGTAATAGAATGCTTCTGGAGCTTGACTCCTTCCGTCAGAATGGTATCGGTTATGACTACGTTTTTGGCCACCGCATCCTTCACCTGCTGGGTGACATCTATCGAATACGTGATAATATCTCCCACCTTATACTTCTTCTCCCCCTTGTCTGCTTTCTTATCTACCACGATTTCCGGACGTGGAATCCATCTTACGTTCATCTGCACCGTCCCTGCCTCCACGGTTGCCAGATGGCCTGTACCTACATCCTGGCTTCCGCTGCCTGTCTTTACCACCAGAGTACGCCACGCCTGGTCAAGGGTTCCTTTTACCTGACCGCTTGACCAAGTCTTTCCATTGTCATATGTTACATCTGCTGCAAGATAGAACCGCTCGCCTCCATGGACGGCCGCACGAATGGTTTCCCTGACATTCCTGGACTCATTTACCAGGGTCATTCCTTCGGGCAGGGAAAAGACCAGCGAATTCGTCCCATCTCCATTGCAGATGACAGATGATGTCCTCTGCCAGCCTTCTTCTTTGCTGAAATACGCCGTCAGTTCCGTATCCGACAGAGAGATGTCCGTACTGGGAATCTGCGGCCATCCCCTGATCGCATCCGTAAATTGAATGACTGCGTTACGGATATCCTCGTTCAGTCCGATAAATCCTGCGCTTTGCGGATTACATCCGTCGTAAATGTAGGACAGTATGCAATGGGACAGGCAATATGCCCGTTCCGGCTGATCCCAGCCTCCATTCAGCGATGGCTTCATATAAGCCTCGTAACCCGGTCCCCCATAGACATAATACATAGCCTTCCCCAGCAATTGCGTCGGGTCTATCTCTTCAGACGGGTAATTCCCATTCCCCGGCGATGCCATATCCGGCTCGAGGCAATATGCCAAATTGCCGTTAACGTAGTAGTAATGGGTCGAGTATCCCATATATTGGACTGCTTCCCCTTGCACAAGCTTTGCCTCGCTCGCGTATACCGTCATCTTGCTGCTCTTTCCTGCGATTATAAGTATCAGGCACGACAATAAGGCCCCAAAAAGCAGGACTTTGCTACTTCTTCCTTTCATAATTAACTCCTTTCACGTACGAAAAATAAACAAAAAGTTACAAACTTTCCGCCCCTCCTTTCCTTATTGTTCTTTGCTCGTTTTGGAATACGGGAATGACTCTTCCCTACGGGGATACCCCATTGAATAGAAATCTTAGACGAGTGCAATTATCATATACATATTTGCGTCATTTGTCAATACGAAAAAAGAAACCGGTTATTTCCGGTCTCTTTTCAGTCGATGTTTCATCGCATCCAGTAGTTCCCTGTGATTCCTGGATTCCATCTTTGGGAACGCCTTCATCAGACGGACGGAGACCTTGGTGCTGCGGCCTGCCAGTTCTGTATACTTTTTCTTCAATTCTTCTATGCGGGCCTTCTGCTCTTCGGTGGCTGCTTCAATCCTTTCCCGAAGTTCAGACGCAGCCTCCAGCTTCTCCTTAAATTCGCTGGACGCTGCAGCCAGCATCTTTTTCTTTTCCTCCTGGAACTCCAGCGTATCCATAACGCTTTCGTATATATTCTCCCCTACCTTGTCGGATACTTCCCGAAGTTCGGCAGCAATCTTTTCCATTGCATCAAGCCGCTTGTTCAGTTTCAATATGCCGGATGCAGTTACATACAGATCCACAAACAGCACGACCGCAAGTATTATCGCGATCACAATCCCCAGGGTTACGGGAATAAAAGAAAGCGCCTTGTATATCAGCGGATGGATCACTTTGACAATCGCCACGCAAGCCACACCCCAGATCAGTGAAAACAAAAGGCAGACGTAGCCTCCGATATTCAACGGCTGGTTGGAATAGTCCCACCATTTATGATGAAATATCTTATCCATGAGATATCCGGTCAGCCATTCAATAAACGTTACCAATATGGTTGACGCAGCATACAGCAGGATCAGGCTTTCCTCCAAAGGGGTAAGAAATGATACGACTACGCTGACCCCCACTCCATATATGGGACAGATCGGACCATTAAGAAATCCTCTATTTACGAACTTCCCTTGCTTGAAGGCCGCAAACGCCACCTCTGTGCACCATCCAAAAAACCCATATGTAAAAAAGTATAGAATGAAATAGTATATTTCCATAAGTAAGACTCCATCTTCATTATTTTCTAAATTACAGTATACTTCACATTGCCATCAGCGTCAAATAGTGATATTATGTAAAAGGATAATAGAGAATAATTATCAATAACATTACGAAGGAGCACATGCTATGACGCTGAAACAAGGGAAAAACAACCACACTTACCGAGTCCGGTCTATCGACATAGAAATGCAGTTGGAGCGGCGCCTGGAGGCTCTGGGGCTGACGGAAGGATCCCTGATTACCATATTGAATAATGATAAAAAAGGATCCCTTACCGCAAAATTCCGGGGCACCCGCTTCGCTTTCGGCAGACGGATCGCTGATCATATTGAAGTGATGGAGGTGCAGGCATAATGGGTAATATCATTAATGTAGGGTTCATCGGCAATCCCAACTGCGGCAAGACTACTCTCTTTAATGCATTTACAGGAGCCAACTTAAAGGTTGCCAACTGGCCCGGCGTCACAGTCGAAAAAAAGGAAGGCAAGGCCATGTATAAAAACCAGGAGTTCAAGCTCATCGATCTCCCAGGCATCTACAGCCTGACCTCCTATACAATGGAAGAGACCGTTTCCCGCGAATGCATCATGAGCGATGAGGTGGACGTCATCGTGGATGTCATCGATGCCTCCTCACTGGAGCGCAACCTCTATCTGACCCTGCAGTTAATCGAACTGGGCAAGCCAGTCGTTCTGGCCCTTAATATGATGGATATTGTGGAAGAACGTGGAATGGAGATCGACCTTCACCGTCTCCCCGAGATGCTTGGGGTTCCTGCCATTCCAGTCTCTGCCCGCAAGAAGACCGGACTGTCCATACTCATGCACGCAGTCGCACACCATAAGGAATATGCAAAGCAAGGGCCCTTCATCCATCATCATGATGGCCGTCATTCTACCCATAAGCATAACCATCATGACGAGTATGCCATGGTCTATGAAGACTACATAGAAGACAAGATTGATATTATCATGAATGAACTTGAGGAAAACTATCCTGACATCCAGAATGCCCGCTGGCATGCCATCAAGCTTCTGGAAAAGGACAAGAATGTTGCGGCCCGCCATCCATTAGATCTTGGAGATGTCATTGACCGCAGTTATGAAAAGGACATTATCAATCAAAAATATGATTTTATAGAAGAAATTATCAGCGAGGTTCTGGTAAATAAATCCCAAAAAGAAGCATCCACCGACAAGATTGATCATTATCTGACCCACCGATGGCTGGGGTTTCCCATCTTCCTTGGCATCATGGCGCTGGTATTCTTTCTTACATTTACCATTGGAGACTGGCTAAAAGGCTTTTTCGAGATTGGGCTTGACCAAATCTCTTCCATGGCCTCCAGCGGCCTTGAAGCGCTTCATGTCAATGCCATGCTGCAGTCTCTTATTATAGATGGAATTATTTCGGGCGTAGGCGGGATCCTGACATTTCTTCCCAATATATTTATCCTCTTCCTCGCACTTGCAATTCTGGAAGACAGTGGATATATGGCCAGGGTTGCATTTGTCATGGATGATATCATGAGCAGGCTGGGGCTGTCCGGCCGTGCTTTTCTTCCGCTGCTTCTTGGATTTGGCTGTACTGTGCCCGCAGTAATGGCTTCCAGGGCGCTGGAGCATAAGAGAGACCGCTTTAAGACGATCCTGGTAACGCCCTTTATGTCGTGCAGCGCAAGGCTTCCCATATACGTGCTGTTTTCCTCCATGTTCTTTGGAAAGTACGCCATGCTGGTATGCTATTCCATGTATCTGCTGGGAATCCTGATCGCCATCGGCATTGCCTATATCCTTTCAAAAATTGATGGCAGCAAGGCCGAGCATGCGTTGATGATCGAACTTCCGGAATACAAATCTCCTAACGCGCGTACAATAGCAATCTACGTATGGCAGAAAATCAAAGATTACCTTACCAAAGCCGGAACCGTAATCTTCATTGCCTCTGTCATCATGTGGGGCATCTTAAACTTTGGCCCGAATGGATATGTAACGGATATCTCCCAGAGTTTCGGCTCCCTTGTCGGAAAAGCAATCGTTCCTCTTTTCGTGCCTGCCGGCCTTGGCTATTGGCAGATCATCGTGGCGCTGATCGCAGGAATTGCAGCAAAAGAGGTTGTGGTATCCAGCTGCAGCGTACTATTCGGCATTCAGAACATCACCACCGCCCACGGCATGAATGCCATGGTGGCCACTTTAGGTTCCATAGGCTTCGGCGCTGCCAACGCTTATGCCTTGATGGTTTTCTGCCTGCTCTATGTTCCTTGCACTGCTACGATCGCCACCATACACAGAGAACTAAAGAGTTGGAAATCCACATTTGGCATCATTCTCTTCCAGCTGGCGGTCGCATGGATAATGAGTACCATCGTTTACCATATCGGGCTCTTATTCTAAATCAAGACCATTCAAACTAAAAAGATAAAAATCAAGAAGAACGGTTATGCCGCCTGCACGCTGGCTATGCCTGTTCTTCTTATTTCTTCTTGCTTATCTTATTTCTGTAGATACTGTATCTCTATAGGATCAATGGGGTCTACCGGATTCTCGACTTGTCCCTTTAATTTTCTCTTGTGACGTTTTAGCAATTCTCCGCCTTTGTTATAAAACCAGAACGAATATACCAGCAATTTATTCGCTTTCCCCATCTTGTCCTTGGTCGTCTTTCCGTAGAGGACGCCTCCTGCCTCTACCGGGGCCTTACGGCGGATCAAAGAGATCAGTTCCGTCTCGCATGTGACATACTCTGGAATCTCCGTATACGCCTTTCCCACGCAATCCAGCTTATGGGCATCGCTTCCCCCAATTCCTGGCTTCTTATACTTGCGTGCCAGTTTCATGGCTCCTTCGTTTGATTCTTCGGACTCGCAGGCATTAAATGCCTCGATAAAATCAAACCGCTTGATAACTTCCGGCGATTTATAAAACTTCTTTGTATTTGTAAAACTCAGATATTTTTCCCCGCATGGATGGGCCGGTCCAAGAATCCCTCCATGGCGGTGTACGAAATCTATCAGCACTGATACAGGCATGCCTCTTAATTCCAGCAGCCTCATCTTAACGCCCTCAGGCATGATGCAAATAATATGGCCCGCGTCACAGGTATCATACTCGATCCCTTTGAGCACCACAAAATCTTCGTGAGCCTTGCCTTTCATATTGTACTTCCAATGCCGATATCCTTTATAAGTATCATGGTCTGTAATCAGCATTCCGTCAAAGCCATTCTCTTTTAATTTCGTAATATATTCATCCAAGCTTACCTTGCTGTCAATAGAGCCTTCTTTTACATGACAATGCATATCTAATTTCATAAGTAAGCCTCCTTTATGCTATTCTTAGGATTATTATATCACATTTGGCTCAAAATACAACCAAGGCGGCCGCTCTTGGGTTATATTACCTTCATAGTATTGATAGAGTATCTCACCAGCGCCGCGCATAGAATCCATACGGCCATATAGAGAAATCCCGGTGCATCCGTCTCTGCGAAACTGTATAAGATCATTGCCAATACCTGAAGAATAATCCCCGCAAGCATCAAAAAAATTCTTATTTTTTTATACATAATAAAGCACCTCTCCTTCTATAGACTTTACTATATCAGGGGAGGTGTGTCATAAACAGGACTCCTTAAATGTCCTCTTCAATTATTTCAATATCATCATCGCTTTCTTCTTGGGCAGAAACTTCATCTTCCTCATCTTCTTCCAGGATCATCCTTGCTTTTTCAACTTCCGACTCCCTGGAAACCTCTTCTTTCACCTTTTTGGAATACACTTCTTCCTTCTTACCAATTTTTCTGGAATGCATCATAAACTGAACAATAATTCCTGCTACTGCCAGAACGATGCTGATTCCATATCCTACCAGATTATTCTTCTCCATGCCTATCAATGATGCTGCCGCCATGCCCGCGCAAAGGCCTCCGGATATTCCGGTAACGACAACAACGATGGGCTCTATGTAAAGAACAGACAGCACTGCCAATACAACTGCAATCCCAATGCATATAATATACATTATCATAGATGATGGATTGATCACTGCCGCGCACACGCCAAATCCATAGCACAATACCAGCAAAAATATACCAATCTTGCGCAAGAATATGGATAACAGCCCGATGATTACCGCGCCCGCCAGTAACGCGATCAAAAATGTGGTTCCTGTAAGCCCCATAGCTACAGCCGCGGCAACTCCCGCCACTGCTCCCAGCACGAACCCCACGATCGCCGCCAGCAGCCTCATTAACTTCAACCCGAACAGGCAAATCAAAAGCCCTACCACAAATGTTACGATCAAGACGGCCATACTTGGCCGATAGGTACCTGCCAAAAATATGCTGCTGTTGTCTCCAACCTTGCCTATCAGTTCATTTCCCATACTCATTACTTCATCCATATCTTCTGTCTCCTTTGTCCCTTGTCAATTATTAGTTAGAATCCATAATTCTCCCGGGAAGGCCTGCTACTCCCTTGCATTCCTCCCGAGCGATACCATTATAGCATCTTTTTTAGTTCCTGTAACCACAAAAATTATCCCTATGATAGCGTTCCATAATACAACAGTAAAGATGGGCATCAATTATATGAAATAAATGACACCCATCTTTACTTTGATTCTTCAATCATTCTTTTACCTCTTTCTTTTGGTAAAGTTTTTTACTGATTATTAATCAGTTTGGATAGTTTAATTTTTTGGTGGTCCGTACCTTCCTTTCTTAAACTATATCTTATTGAACTTTAAATACTGTTTTGTATTCTCCCTTCAATAAGTTGTGATCTGATAGATATGTACAATATCTTCAAATCTGTAATAATAAACTCATCTCCAACAAATGTTTTATCTGTTTTCTTATCTTGTTTATTATTTATGTCATTATAATATCACTTAATTCTATATTTGTCAATATGTTCTTATATTATTTTTTAATTTTCTGTTAATTTACTTACTATAAAGAAAGCGCGGATGCAATGCAGCCGGTGGTTTCTTGTAGTAAGCATAGGTCAGGATCTTGAACGTGGTCTTAGGATCCACTGCCGGATTTCCGCCTGCTCGCCGAAATGGATTTCGGGCTCTTCGGGATCCGTTTTCTGTTTTTAGACATAAAAGGGGAGCCGTTGCTCCAGTAGATTATTCATCTACTTTTGCAACCGCCCCTACTCTTTTAACGTAAATTTACCGCAAATCCTGCTCCTCCGGAACGATAATCAAGTCTTTGGTAAAGTGGTTCAACACCTCGCAGCCATCTTCTGTAATGATCACGAGGTCTTCGATACGGACGCCGATCTCTTCATCCGGAAGATAAATGCCCGGTTCCACAGAAAAGCACTGGCCAACCTGAATAATATCCTCATTGATAGAAGATACATCGCCAAATTCGTGATCCTCCATACCGATAGAATGACCCGTTCTGTGTGTAAAATACTTGCCAAATCCTTTTTCTTCAATATAATCTCTGCACGCAGCGTCCACATCACACATTCTGTTGCCTGGCCTGGCCGCTTCCAGCCCTCTCCTCTGCGCTTCTTTCACTATTTCGTATACTTCTCTTGCCCTGTCAGATACTTCGCCAATAAAAACGGTTCTTGTCATATCCGAGCAATAATTATCAAGAACGCCGCCGATATCCAGCACTACAGAATCCCCGCGTTTGCCCTTGGTGTCATTCGTCACATGATGCGGATCCGCCCCGGATTTGCCATAACAGGTAATCGGATCAAAAGACACGTCCGAATGGCCCGACTTCTTATACATATCACGAACGATGGCGTTCAGCTCCAATTCCGTATAGCCCTTTACAACCAATGGAATCAACTGCTCCATAATCTTATCATTTTCCAGGGAGGCTTTTCTCATCAGTTCCTGCTCATGCTCATCTTTAATCATTCTTACATAATCAACGATCAGCGAACCATTGACGAATTTGCTTCCCGCCCCTAATTCCTGAAGTCTGAGAAGAAACTTTGACGGCCATACCTTATCAACGCCGACAATCTTGTCTTTCTCGACAAACTGACTTAAAATTTCAACGCCGTCCTGGATATCGCTGTACCATACAAGTTCTACTCCCAGGTCTTCGTCCTGTGGAAACAATTCATTAATAACCAGCTTATGATTTCCATTGACATTCAGGTAGAGAACTAACATTCTTTCGCCCGGTGCAAACTTTTTCCCAAGCAAATAATAAATTGCCAGCGGATCCGACATGATAAGCTGCGGTACGTCGTGCTCTTCCATCGATTTTAGAATTCTGCTTAATTTTGCTTCGTCCATCATAATAAACTTTCCCTCCTAATTGTGTTATGCATGATACATTTTATGTATTGTACATTTTTACCTTACTTTTTTAATTGTAGTATAGTATTCATTATGCACTTTGTCAACCTGATGCCGCACTAAATGGCTCTTGTATACTGCTTCAGCCATTGTCTTTCTTCTTCTGTAAGATGCGGTCCGATCTTTTCGTACACTTCCTGGTGGTAACGATTGAGCCATTCTCTTTCCGATCGGCTCATCTCTTCCGGATCGATGCCGTCCAGGTCAATCGGAGCAAAGGTGATCGTCTCAAAGTGCATGAACTGCCCGTATTTATTCTTCACCCCTTTTCTTACGATAAGTTCATTCTCAATGCGGATACCAAACTGACCGTCCTCGTAAATGCCGGGTTCATCGGTAATAACCATGCCTTCCTCTAATTGATGATGTTCATTCTTACTTGGAACTACATACCAGCGGAAACCGGTCGGCGGCTCGTGTACATTGGCAAGATAACCCACGCCATGTCCCGTACCGCACTGATAATCAAGGTCAAGATCCCAGATTGGTTCTCTTGCCAGGACGTCGAGATTATATCCATAGCATCCATATAAGAATTTGGCGCGGGATAAATTCATCATAGCGCGCACAACCGCCGTAAAATATTTCTTCATCTGCCGATCAACAGAACCCAGTACAAAGGTTCTTGTAATATCTGTCGAACCTTCATAATATCCGCCGCCTGTATCATTTAAGAAAAAGGCGCCCCCTTTTAACGGTACGTCGGACTCTTCACACGGAGAATAATGCATCATAGCCGCATGGTCTTTATAGGCGCAAAGCGGTTCAAAACTATCGCGGATGTATCCGTCTTGTGCCGCACGTAAAGCGGTAAGCTTGTCAATAGAACTTAATTCTGTAATCACCTCTTTATCATAGTGATTCTTAACCCAATACATAAATTTGGTAACTGCAACGCCGTCTTTAATATGGGCGGCCTTGATATTATCAAGTTCGGTATCGTTTTTCATCGCTTTCATAAGGATAGTCGGATTCGCCGCTTCCACTATGTTACAGGAAATATTTTTATAAAGCGCATAGTTCATCTTCATCGGATCGATCAGAAGCGTCTCGGAAGCGTCAAGCTTTTGGATATCCTGGTAAATATCATTGTAAGGATGAAGCGTTACCTTTGCTTTTTTGAATTCATTAAGAATCCGGTCGTTTAATTTTTTCTCATTTACATAGAGTTCTACACCATCCATTCTTACTATGGCATAAGAAAGAAGCAGCGGGAAGTAATCGATATCGTCGCCGCGGACATTAAGAAGCCAGCATATATCGTCAAGGGATGCGATCGCATGAACGGTAGCGCCGTATTCCGCCATGGCCTTACGTACGCGCTCCAATTTTGACGCAATGCTTGCTCCGGTATATCTTTCTTCCAGAAAGAAAGCGGGTTTATCGGACAACGCCGGCCTGTCCTGCCAGATGGCATTGATAAGATCTTCCGAATAATGAATCTGAATCCCTTTGGAACCCAGCGCCACTTCATATTCCTGGCCTTCGCCCATGGACAGAACCCGCCCGTCGAAGGCAACCGTTCCGCCGGACGGAACCACATCCGAAAGATATTCTGTAATAGTAGGCGTATCGCCGACAAACATCTTCATCAAGCGGACGCCGGTTCCTGCCAGTTCCTGCTCCGCCTGGAAGAAATAACGCCCGTCCGTCCAAAGGCAGGCATCGTCCTGACATATAACGGCCGTTCCGTAAGAGCCGCTAAATCCGGTAATATATTGTCTTGCTTTAAAATGCTCTCCCACATATTCGCTTTGGTGAAAATCCGCAGTAGGCACAACATAAGCAGAAATACTCTTCTCTGCCATAAGCGCGCGAAGACTGGTAATTCGTTCTGATACTGTCATGATTCAAAACCTCCTCTTAAAAACATAGAATTCAAAAGTTATTATGTGAAAAAGAGACCGCTGACGCAATCTCTTTTTCTCTTTCTATGAAGTTGTTGATTATTGGGCTTTTTCCATCTCGTCCAGTTTTCCGCTGCACGCCCAGAGAATAATGCCAAGAATAATAATGACAATCGCTAATCCGCCGTAGCCCATAGTAAAGTCCATACCCTTAAGCCATGCATATAAAGCCGGGTAAGTCTTCTGGGCAAGGAACACGGCGATCGGCCAGAAGCCAAGCAGAAGTCCCAGCACCTTCGCAGGCGCAAGTTTGGAGATAAAGGAGTTCCCCAGCGGGGAGAATACCATCTCTCCGACAGACATCAACAGGCATACAAGCGCCAGCCAGAATACGGAGCACTGTCCGTTCACTGCGGCAATCTTATCTGCCACAACCATTACTATGTAAGAAATACCTACCAGTATAATACCAAGCGCCGTTTTTTTGAACATGCTCATGTCGCCCTTCGGTCTCTTGGCAAGTTTGGCCCACAACATCGCAAGTACAGGACCTAAGATTATACATACCAGAGCATTTACAGAATCAAACCAGGAAGTTGGAATCTGGAAACTTCCTATATACCAGTTGGCAAGATTCATATAATCGCTGCCGTTTCCCCAGCCAAAACGGAAGTAAGCCGGCATATAAGCCATATACCATACCATCCAGAATACGCTGGAGAACAGGGTTACAAGAACAATTGCCACAATTCGTTTGATATCGCCGGACGTCAATTTCGTGTCGCCATCCTTTTTCTTGCTGACCGTTTCAAATTCCCGCTGATCTGCCTTGAATGGTTTCTTCCCGGCATCTCCCAGAGATCTTCCGTTGAGAATAAACCATACCGCGTCAATGAACATGAAAATACCGCAGATTAAAAATACAGTATTGAAACTTGTCTTGAACCCGAACAATCCTGTTGTAGCGAGTATCGCAATAAATGTGGTCCCGATAAAGGAACCGATGTTAACGAATGAATACTGAATCGAAAAGGCCGCGTCCAATTCATCCGCATCATGGAACAGCAGACCGTTGATACCGGACAGATTCCCCTTGAACAGTCCTGTGCCGACTGCTACCAGAATAATCATCGCCCATACCAGCGTCAGAGAATCTGCCCTCCATGTACAGAGGTATCCGAGGCCCATAAGAATCATTCCTAACGGTACGCAAATTCTCGGGCTGATCCAATGATCCGCAATGTAACCGCCAAAAAGAGGCGTAATGTACGTCCAGGCCACAAAAGAACCGGACATGGCAGAGGCTTCAATATCCGATAATCCCAAGCCGCCCGATGCAACCTCTGTTGCAATCCAAATGGCTAACAAATACTTCATTGTGTAAAACGCCAGACGCTCAAATGTAAAACCGAGCGCGCAGACATAAAAGCCAAATGGTCTTCCTTTCTTTACTTTTTCCACTTCTCATCCCTCCTGTGTTTCATAATAATGCTTCATAAATCCATCTGCTATAAACGCAGTATGTACACATTTATGTATTATAGCATAAAGTTCCGCTTTATACAATCAGAAATTCATCAGACGGGCTAATCGTAATGATTCATCCATTTGATGAGTTCTTTGCAGTAATCATCATGTCTGTCTACGAAACAGGTATGTCTGGCATTCTCCCACAGAATCCACTTCGAATTAGGAATGCCGTCCGCCAGCGTCTTGGCAACAAGAGGAGAACACAGATCGGATATGCCGCTGCAGATCAAGGAAGGGATCTGAATCTCGCCAAGCCTGTCGGTATATTCGAAATCCTTCAGTGTTCCTGTCGGCGCGAATTCATTAGGTCCCCATCCATATATGTACGACTCTGAACCAGTTTTTTTCGGTCTGGTGCAGCATGCAGGGGCATCCTGCCCAAGCCAGTAGTTACAGTATCTGTCCATGTATTCTGCAACTGCGGCATCGTAGGCCTCGCCGGTGAAATCTCCTGTGGTAAGCGCATGGTTAATGGCGTCCTGCATCTCCCGAGGCATCATTTTGATCCGGCGCAGGCCCTCCTTCTCCCAGAGCGAGCTGCTTGAGTGCCCGCTGGATATGATGAAACTCTTGACTCCCTTTGGTTTACGTTCAATCGCATAGGCAATCTGCATCATCCCTCCCCAGGACTGGCCGATGATGTGGCAGGTATCCAGTCCAAGGTGCGCTCTTAAAGCATCCAGTTCATCCAGCCAGACGTCCTGATTCCACAGTTCCGGATGCCCGTCAAGATAAGAATTGCCACAGCCAATCTGGTCATACATCACGATCATCCGGGCATCGTCATCTGCCAGATTATCCAACACCTCATAATAATTATGGGTAGAGCCCGGCCCCCCGTGCAGGCAGATCAACGGCGCCTTCCCATTCGGCTGCTTCTCACCGACAATCCTGTAATAGGTCTGATGCTCCAGGTATGGCATATAGCCTTCTGTAATTTTTGTCATGCTTCATAATCCTCCCTTCGGATAATTTTTTTACTAATTGCAGTATAATATATAAACAGCAAAAAAGAAATAACTTTACTTTTCCCTCATAGCCAAACGCACATCCAACCAGCAGTTTTACATAAGTCATCTCCTCCTTTTCGTCTGCAACGGCTGGAAGTAAAAAAAGAGTACCTTTCAGCAAAAGGTACTCCCGGTCATACGTTTGCCTTAAAATGCAACCGCTCCTGTCTCTGTTCCATTGATAACATAGTACACGGCGCCTTCTTCCGGCTTTATGTATAGATCCATAGACTTAATATCTCCAACCTTTTTCCCGGTACTTGTCCAGGCTTTCTTTACGCTGGCTATGATATCTTTCTCTTCTACCTGTTTCCCGTAATATTCAACAAAGGCATTTACCTTTATCTCTTTTTTCGCTGTTGTCTTCTTTGCAGCCGTCGTTTTTGTTGCTGCCTTCTTCGTCGCTGTTCTTCTGGTTGTTGCTTTCCTTACAGGTGCTTTCTTTTCCGTTGCTTTCTCAGCTGCAGGAGTTTTAGCCGTCTCAGCCTTATCTGCTACCGGTGTTTTCTTTGGCTCTGTTTTTTCAGGCTCAGCCAACTTGACTGTCGTTTTTGCTTCAGCAGCCTGCTTGACTGGCTCTTTTGCTTCAGCAGCCTGCTTGACTGGCTCTTTTGCTGCCGCAGGTTTTACTGTTTCCGCTTTGACTGCTGCCATATCAGCAGATGCAGTTGTCACCGCCGCAGTTTTGTTCACAGTTTCTGTTTTCTTGGTTGCTGATGTTACTTTTTTTGTGGCCATGATAATTCCTCCTCATTTCTACTAAGCCTCATCACCTAGTCCTGAATATTATAGCACATTCTTCCAAAATTGCAATTCTTACCAAAAATTCCATGATATTGCCAGTATACTGGCGATTCAAACCGGCAAATTAATCAAATTTTGCCAATTCCCCTTCTACCTTCCCGCTACCCCTGCAATTATCATGCCGGCTGCTACTGCCACCAAGAACAGGACTCCGACAATCTTAAGGTTTTCCCTTCTATTCCGGTTCATCTTGAACAGAACCACAAGTCCGACGCCTGCCCCCGTACACAGTCCGGCGATCACTGAAGCAAAAGAAATCGCTCCGTTCAGATACAGCTGGGTCAGAATAACGGATGCCGCGCAGTTAGGGATCAGGCCGATGATAGCCGCAATCACCGGCTGAAATATAGTATTCCCCAGCAGAAACTTAGATAACTGTTCAATACCGAAGATTTCTATGCAAAGATTCAAGATTCCAGTAAATATAAAAAGATAAATAAATATTCTTATTGTATGATGCCATGCAGGCTTCCATATTCCCGCATCCTCTTCATCGCATCCACAGTCTTTGCACAGATTCCCGCTTTCCTTGACTGTGGCAATCTGATTCCGAAAGAAGATGTCTATGATATATCCTGCCGTAACCGCAATGATTACCTTTGCAGCAAGGAGAACTCCCACTTCCCGGATCCTTTCCGGGTTGCTCATAATAATCAAGACAGCCTCATCTGATGTGGCAATAAATACAGACAGAAGGGTTCCCACCGATATGATTCCGCCTGCGTACAGGTTCGCCGCCATAACCGAGAATCCGCATTGAGGCACGCATCCGGCAACTGCCCCAACAACCGGGCCTGCTTTCCCTACTTTTGCCAGCGCCTTTGCGGTAAAGTCACTGGAGTAATGTTCCAAAGCCTCTATTAAGATAAATGCCACAAATAAAAATGGAAGCATCTTCAGACAGTCAAAAGTGGTATCCATAACAGCATCCACTAACATTTTCATATATATCCTATCCTTTCTGTTCCGGCCAATAAGCCTAATAGATTTATTTTAGATGCTTCTCCTATAATTTTCAAGGACAATTTAAAAGAACACGCCATCTATTGCCCGCTAATGATCGACAAAAATTGACAGACAACTGAATATTTTTTAAATTTGCACTTGACTTTTTTCTTCATAAGTTAAAATAATACCATAAAAGACGATGTTGATTCATCCAAATGCAGGCAGGGGCATAGTATCCATCCAAATACTATGCCCCTCGTACATCCTAAGACTACCAGCCTTTATACAGTTCTTCTAATATATCTACCGTCTTCTCCATGCCAAGCCGGCTTGCATTCAGCAGCATCTGATGCGCCTGCACGCTTCCCCAGTCAAGTCCTGTATGGGACTCATAATAATACTTGCGCTCACGGTCAATCTTCTTGATCCGATCTGCCGCCTTACGCTCCGACAGATCATATCGCTGTGCAATCCTCTTAATCCGGTCTTCCTTATCTGCACAGATAAAGACATTGATTAAATTAGGATTATCTCTTAACACGAAGTCCGCGCAGCGCCCGACAATAACGCAGGATCCTCTCTCAGCCAGTTTGCGGATGATCTCGCACTGCAGTTCATACACTTGCTCGCTAAGCGGCTGTATGTATTCTGTGGCATTGATATAAGTGGAGTACTCCATCGGCGCAATCACATAGCCTGCCAGGAAACTGTTCAGCGTCGTCTCATCCACCGCCTGCGCGGTCTCCTCCCGGATATCCAGTTTCTCGGCTACCATCCTCACCAGATTATTGTCATACAGCGGGATATCCAGCCGTGTTGCCAGCCGATTGCCAATCTCATGCCCACCGCTGCCAAACTGACGGCCGATCGTAACTATTTTATGCTCTGCCATACCGATCCCTCCCTTTCCAGAAGACTTTATAACAACGACTATTATTTATCTTTATTATACATCTCTTTCAAGGGAAAATGCCACTAAAAACGTAATTTTTTCTAATCCGTCAGTTCTTCGCAGCGTTCCGTCGAATATACGACTCCTTCCTTCATGACAAAAGCACAGTCAAGAAGCGCATATGGATCTGTCATCAAGTCTCTCTTCCAAGCTGCGATATCCGCATATTTTCCCGGCTCAAGCGTGCCGATCTTATCCTCCAGCTGAAGGATCTCGGAATTCACCTGGGTCGCGGCATGCAGCGTCCGGAAGGTTCCCATCCCGCTTTCCATCCATGCCTTGAACTCGTATCCGCTCTCATAGTTCTGATGGGTCGCAACCATATCTGTTCCATACCCCAGCTTGCACTTGCAGTTCTTGATTACTTCACGGCCTGCCTGAAGGGCATCCTTATAATATTCCAGCTTGATCCTGTATTCTTTCTGCTTGGTCTGTATCATCACAGGATCATAGTGCACGGCCTCCTCATACGGACAGAATGTAGGAACTACATAGACATCGTGATCAATTATCATCTGGGCCGTCTCTTCATCCATCAAAGAGCAGTGCTCCATGCCATCGATTCCATACTTGATCAGTTTCTGCATATGATCCACGCTGTATACATGCGCGGTTACCGTCTTGCCCCATTCATGGGCGGTATTCATGATCGCCTGAAGTTCTTCGTCATTTAGCTGCTGCTGGGATGGGTTGTCATTCGGAGTAAAGAATCCGCCTGTAGCCATAATTTTAATGAAGTCCGCGCCATACTTAACCTCTTCCCGGACGGCATTGACAAAAAAGTCTTTTCCTGCTCCCAGCGTAAGCCGGACGTTCTGCAGCATATTGGACAGTTCCGGATTCCTTGAAAATCCTTGTGACAGGTCTCCGTGGCTTCCTGCTCCGCATAAGAACCTCGGCGCCGCTACAATCCTGGAACCTGTAATATATCCATTTTCAATCGCCCTCTTTACATCCAGTACCCCCAGTCCGTTGGATGAGATTCCACCCGGATGCCTGACCGTCGTAAAACCTCTTGATAAAGTCTTCTGCGCGGTCCTTACGATTGCCAACGTCTTAGCCTCTTCCGAGGTGGTGTAGACTTCTTCCCGAATAGTATGCCAGTCAATATAGTCCATATGCATATGCGCATCAATCATTCCCGGCGTGACCGTGGCATCGGAAAGGTCAATGACCTCCGCCGACTCCGGCTGCGGGATATCCGGCCCTACGGCTTCTATCAAATCGTTTTTTACCAAGATCTTATAGTTCTCTTTAAATTCTGCATCGATTCCATTATATAATTTTCCACAAATAATATATGTTAATTTATCCATCTTCTTCTCCTTTACAAAACATTTACTATGAATCAGTTTCTTCCTGCTCTTTATTCCTTCCGCTCTTGTAATCGACTACATATATGACCACAGATATTGCAATGGCTATCAGCATATAATACGCGCTGTTCATAGTCGTAAAATAGCAGAAGAACAGGCAGATTGCCAAAGGCGCAAGGAAAAACAGGAACTGTTTCTTTCCTTTCAGGATCGTCTGTGCCACAAGGCCTCCGAACAGTGCAGGAACCACATAATCAAATGCCGGCTGGATCACAGGAGACTCCAGAACCGGGGCAAGCGGCGCCGCGATCACGACTCCCAGGGCCACGATAACGACGGTGGTGATAATGGACGCTCCACAGGCGATGATCGCCATCGTATGACATTCATCCGTATTGGGCTTGATGCCAAGGGAATTAATGGTACCAACGGTAGCAGGCATTCTCAGATTTGTTACATTCCCCGTAATATAGGACATATACAAAGCGCCCGGCCCCATTACTGACATATATCCGATGGTCTCCGCCGGCCAGTATGGCGCCATAAACAAGATAACAGCCACAAATCCGGGCCATAATGCTTCAAAGTCCGGCCATATGCCATATGCCGCGCTTACTACGATTGGAAATGCGGTCATTCCTACAAACAGCAGAAGACTTGAAATAATTCCAAACTTATGTATCCAGCTTTGATATCCGTTTTGTTTCATATGATGCACTTCCTTTCTTAAAAGATGAAGCAGGCGGCAGCCATTGCAACCAGCATGCTGATGGTCATCAGGTAATCCGACAGCCATCTGGCTTTCGGCCGCTTATTATGGATGAATACCAAAATTGCCCCTATAGCGAAACTGATGCAGAAAACTATGCCTTTTGTGGACATAGCGCTAAATCCATAAGATACGGATACGTATGCCATAACGCCTGCCAGACATCCGCTTCCGATGGAGAGCACCAGTTTCATATCCACTTTTTCCGCTTTTTCATAAATCATGGATATAGGCTTGATTGCCAGGGATGACCACAATACGCAGGCGCTGCCTCCGATCGTCATGACCCAGGCGGCCGCAACCCATCCGACAACACTGTATCCGTTGACCTGCAAAGTCTCTCCCACACACTCCAGAGCCGTCGATGCCGCGTATGTCTCATAATAGGCCGATCCTATTATAGAAAGCCGCAGCCATGGAAGCGGCGTTCCCAGAAGCGGCATCAAAGACAGCAGCACCAGCAGAACAGGCAGCGTCGGCATGATACTGATGGTAATTCCCGTTGTCAGCCCCTTCTTAATCTGCGCCGGCTGAAGCCCAAGTTCAAGCGCGTGCTTCCATGCCCTCTTCATAAATACAAGACATTGGAATATAACTGCCAGCAGCAGCAGCCCCACCCATAAAAACATCCATACGGCATTGCATATTTCCGTGTAAATCATATCCCTACCTCCAATCACTAAGGTGAATCATTCGTTATTAGAAACCGCGGTCTGTTATAGTTATTATAATAACAATCCTTACCATAATATGTCAACAAATTTATTATTCATTTTACTTAATTATTATTAATTTTTAGAAAAGATTATTGTATTATTTTATAATTAACAGTCTTTTGTGTACTTGTATACAACCCTTTTGTTCTTGTTTTTTACAGACTAAAGTCTTTAATTTGTCAAAAAAAGACTCCTTTCGGAGTCTCTTTCTTCCCTATTCTAGTCTCTCGGCCTCATGAATTCAATGTACAGGTCAAAGTTCCTGCTCCCAAAATATCCTAGTGAAAAGGAACCGTTCTGCACGCACCAATCCATAATGATGCCTCTTTCCAAAAGCAGTACATGATGCGCAAGTTCTTCTACCGACATATCCTCCCGGATCTCATGCTTTTTCTGGCCTTCGGCAATAATCTTCCTGACCAGCCTGTTATAAAACCGGTCTGGATTCAGGAAGCAGTCCTGCTTCTTCTTGGTCAGTTGGGACTGATACAATGCCGCCAAAAGTTCCGCCGATACATTACCTTCAATGAAGTATGAAACATATTGGCTTAACTGTTCAAGCTGCACGATACTGTCCAGGCTTCTGTCCATAGTCTCATAGAATTTCTCATATTCCCGGTCAAAAATGGCATACAGGGAATTCAGCAGTTCTTCCTTCGCTTTAAAATAATAATAAAATCCCCCTTTGGACGTATTGGCCTTCTTTACGATATCATTGACGGTGGTATTCTCATATCCCTGTTTATAAAATAGTTCCCAGGCTGCATCTATGATCTGCTTTCTTAAATCTTCTCTCTCTTCATGCTTTGCCATATACCCTCTTCCTACCTTCTCTGTTCTGTTGTCTGACAGCGCCCTTTGGCTAGTCAAACAACGGCGTTGAGAAATACCTCTCGGCAGTATCAGCTAATATGGTCACAACCGTCTTTCCCGGTCCCAGCTTCTTTGCAAGACGAAGGGCTGCAGCCACATTGGTTCCGCTGGAGATGCCGCACATGAGGCCTTCCTTTGCCGCCAGTTCCTTTGCCGTCCTCACTGCCTCCTCATCTGTGACAATCGCGATATCATCATAGATCTCCTGGTTCAGTATGGCCGGTATGACTCCATCGCCGATTCCCATCTGCAGATGGGATCCCACCTCTTTGCCGGACAATATTGCGGCATTCTCAGGCTCAATGGCCCAGATCTCCATATCTGGATTTGCTGCCTTAAGGGCTTCGCCGATACCGGTGATGGTTCCGCCTGTGCCAATGCCGGAGCAGAAGCCATGAATCGGCTTTCCTGCCTGCTCCAGGATTTCCTTTGCCGTCTGTTCCCTGTGGGCTGCGCTGTTCGCTTCATTTTCAAACTGCTGCGGCACATATACGTTTGGATCTTCCTTTGCCATAGAAAGCGCCGTCTCCATGCACTTTGCAATGCAGTCGCCTATATTCCCCGCATCATGGATCAAGATGACCTGAGCGCCGTAATTCTTCACCAGCTTTCTTCTCTCCTCGCTGACAGAATCCGGCATAATGATCACCGTCTTATATCCCTTTACCGCGCCGATAAGAGCCAGGCCGATCCCCTGGTTTCCACTGGTCGGCTCTACGATAATCGTGTCCTTATGAATAAGCCCTTTCTTCTCGGCTGCTTCAATCATATTCATTGCTGTGCGCGTCTTGATGGACCCGCCTACATTCACCGCTTCGAACTTTACCAGAACTTCTGCCTCATCCGGCCCCGTCATCCTGTTCAGGCGGATGAGGGGAGTATTTCCCACTGCTTCTAATACATCATTGTATATCATTGTTCATGACCTTCCTTTTGTTATTCTTATAATTAGACTATAGAACAAATTGGAAAATGTTTCAAGTATTATGCAGATTCCCCGATTCGTTCCCCCATCTTTACGATCGTCTCGTATCCCCTGCCCGTATTCAAAACCAGCTGCTCTTTTGGATGCACCGCGCCTTCCTGAAACAGCAGGATCACCGTAGATCCCCCGAATTCGAACCGTCCTTTCTCCTGGCCCCGCCTTACTTCACAGGCCTGATGATAGTTGGTGATGCGCCCTACCATCAGGGCGCCTACTTCCATCATGAGCACCGTCTTGAAATGCCGGCTTTTTAAAAGAGAATACTCCCTGGTATTCTCTTTGTAGATAGGAACCATATCATTGGCCACTGGATTAACGGTATGAAAGACCCCGGGGATATGGATGTTACGGGATTTTCTGCCTTCGTCAATATAGCAGTATCTGTGATAGTCGTCCACCGTAAGCCGGAACACGAAGGCCCATCCGCCATCATACCGTTCTGCAAGCCTCCTGGAACGGAGCAGGCTCTCAATCGTATACGGCGTATCCTTAATCACAAATGTGCCTTCTCCTGACCTTCCGCTTTTGATAGGATAAACGCTTAACTTCCCGTCACAAGGGCTGGTCAGCGTCTCTTCATCTCCCTGAGGCATACGATACTGCGGCTTTAACTTTCTGGTAAAGAAATCATTATAGGACGAGAATTCCTGCCTCAGGCAGCAGGAAAGATCAATCCTGTTTTTTCTCACAAATGGCCCGATCAGACATCGGGACCAGGGTTGCTCCAGAAGCCAGCCCCCTAATCGGGATACCCCCGGACGTGTCATGGCTTTCAGAAAGATTCTTCCCGCCCGGCTGGTATACAGGTGCCGAAGCAGTCTGTCCTGCCCGGATTCTTCTATCGTCTCTTTTCCGTCTCTGTCAATATATTTCATCATTTCCTTCACGCTCCATACCTGTAATGCAAGCCTAGTGCACCCATCTTGTGAACCAGGGCCATCCTGCGTGAAAACTGATTCGGTAATTGGTAAAAATCAGCATGATCAGCACGGCAACGCCAACCACTGCTACCAGGACTGCCAAAGTCGCGTTATTGGGCTTCTTAAGTTTGAAATCTACTACAAACAGGATGCCTACGATAATCAGCGCCAAAACCAGGCAAAGCCGGAATATGTAATCTGGCACGAAGAACTGTACCATAAATACCAGCGGAAGCACGATCGCCATGGATGTAATCGGCAGCCCGCGGTAGTATTTCTCCCCAGTCTCCGTCACCAGCGCATTCTTGGCTTCCATCACATTAAAATATGCCAGCCTTACTACGGAATTAACGCAGTATAGGATGATTGCCGCAATTCCAATGGGTCCCCGCACTCCCAGCAGATAGCAGATCAGCGCCGGGAACGCGCCGAAGCAGACTACATCGCACAGCGAGTCGATCTGAATTCCAAAGGCCTTCTCATCCTCGGTCCTGTCTTTCTTAGTACGTGCGATCTTCCCGTCAAACATGTCGCACAGTCCAGAGATCGCAAGGCACAGGATTGCCGTCTTGAATCTCCCGTGAATTGCCTGCGTCATTCCGAATACGGAAGAGGCAAGGCTTATATACGTTAATACTACCGTGTAATTATAATATCCTATCATTCTTCTTCTCTCTTTTCTTCATTCTTTTCTCTTATTCCACAGCCGGATCCCGGCCAATCCTTAAATGGGCGAATAATGTCAGGCCTGCGCAGAGCAGCAGCTGGATATAATATGCGATACCTCTGCTGAGCACCATTCCCGGCAGCAGCAGCCCCGCCGTAAATACCCCCCTAAAAATGATCAGGAAAAGGTTCTCGCTGATCCCCATCCCTCCCGGAAGCGGGAGCATATCTACCGATACGGAAACCACTGCCTGCAGCATTACCACGTCATACATATGGGCGCCATGGAGCCCAAAAGCCTTATATACGAACCAGGTGACAAAAAACAGGGCAAACCTCTGTAGAAATGTAATCGCCAGAACATTTATGATAACCTTTCCATGCGTTCTAAGATACACCGCCGTTGCATTATACTGATCCATAGATGCGGACAGCCTACGCGTACGTTCCGGCTTGTACTTTAGGATTCTTAATCGCTCCAGCAGTTTCAGGCATTTCATCATGATCCATTTTGCCAGGGCCGGATGAAACGCCAGAACGGACATGGCAATACAGCAGCCAACGTTCAGGGCTACCCCCAGATAGAATACCGGGAGAATCCCCTCCAAGTACCGGTGAACGAATCCTCTCTGGAAGAACGCCACAAAAAGGCCGATCACTACCAGTACGGACTTATATGTTATTGTAACAATCATCAGAACCAATGTCGATACCGGAATGGGAATTTTATTCTTCCGCATATAGTAGATCTGCATTGGCTGGCCTCCGCTTGCCGAGGGCGTGATGGCGCTGAAGAAGAACCCCACGCAGGAGTATAGAAAACAGGTCCATCTCTTCTCATGGATCTTCAGCGTGCGAAACATATACCAGATAATTATGGACTCTCCCCATATGAAGATAATGACTCCCAGGCCTCCTGGCAGGATGTACCAGGGATTCACCTTAAGGATTGCCCGCATGACCGCTCTAAAATCCTCGCCTTTGAACACGCTGTATAGTGTCAGCGCGAATACCAGCAGTAGAAAAGCGGTATTGGCAATCTTTTTCTTTTTGCTTGTCACGCTTCCCCTTCTTTCCTGCTTATTTTTCCCTGCCTGTTAAAGATTCCCCTGTACAGCCAGTCGAATACCCGCTTCGGGCCGCGGTAAGCCTGCGTATGGAATGCCAGCCAGTAAGTCAGTTCGGCTATGGAAATTCCTCCAAACGCATCTATGATATAATGCTGCTTCGTCAACTGCGTAGAGACGCAGACCAGCAACGCAAAGATACAGGAAAAGGCCCGGTAAGCCTTAGGAATATTCTCTCGGCCCCGGATTCCGATATAGCAGAACCAACTGACCAGGCAATGGATGGACGGAAACAGTCTTGTCGGCTCATCGATACTGTATATCATTCCAAGAAGCTTCACAAAAATATCGTCTCCCGCCAATACCGGACGCACATTCGTAGTCGGCAGCAGGATGAATATGATGCCGCTGACAATTCGCGATAGCATATCTGCCGTCACGAACCGGAAGCAGTGTTCTTCTCCCTGCCTTGCAATCAATATATAATTAATGATCCAGAATATATAACAGCCCAGATAAATGACAGTAGCCCCTGGCACCAGCGGAATCGCCCTATCAACAGGAAGCGTCAGGTCATAGTGCTTCCAGTTTCCTGTCAAGGCTTCCGTTCCGAAATAAACCAGGCTATTCACCGCCACGCAGGACAACAGCGGAAAAACCGCGTATAGGGGCAGGAACTGCTGCTTTTTTCTTCTCTTGTCAACCATATCTTCTCTCTCCTTCTTACCTGCCTACAGGACATTATAACAGACTTTAAGCAAGAAGCGGCATATCTTTAATAATTCTTCATAATTTTCTTTCTAAAAAAATTCCCTGAAGGCAGCGTAACATATATTTTGCCTTCAGGGAATCTCTATATACAGTCTGTCATATTATTTGCCACAAGGGACCAGGAAGCCCCTCTGTCTCAAGTCTTCTTCTATCATATCCAGCGTCTCCTTGCTATCGGCGCTTACACGGTGGTAATGGTAATTCGAAGTAATATTCTTAAGAGGGCTTGACTTGCCGCTGCGGATATCTTCCATGAACTCCGCCACCTTCCTTCTGGAATTCACGCCAAGCACTGCCTCCATATGGCCATAGACCCGGTGGTTGATCATGACATTCTCCACGCATCCGCCCAGATCGACGATGGCGCACAGTTCTTCCTCCAGCTGCTCATCCGTATGCTGTACCTTGAAATCCCGGCTCACCGACTTTGGGGCATTCAGAATATACCCCCGGTTAGTAGATATTATATCATAGCCGGAAGCCCGGATCAGCGCGATATCCTGTACAATGACCTGACGGCTCACCTCATATCTTAAGGCCAGCTTCGTTCCCGATACCGGAGTCCTGCTTTCCTTTATCTGTTGGATAATATCCGCCCTTCTATCAGAACCAGTCATTCGTTCTGTCACCTCCTGAAATATTTTTTGTCTTATTATACTACATGAAGGTTCTTAAGGGAAATATCCAATATTGGAGCAGAATGGGTCAATGCGCCGCTGGAAATATAATCAACCCCCAGGGATGTCAGGCGGCTGATATTCTCCTTCGTCACATTGCCTGAGCATTCCGTCTCGGCGCGCCCGTCTATGATGCGGATCGCCTCTTCCATCTCTTCCTGGGACATATTATCCAGCATGATTATGTCCGCGCCGGCTTCAACCGCTTCCTTGACCATATTAAGATTCTCTACTTCCACCTCTATCTTCCTCACAAAAGGCGCATACTCCTTTGCCATCCGTACCGCCTTTCCTACGCCGCCTGCTGCTCCGATATGGTTGTCCTTGAGCAAAACCCCGTCTGACAGGTTGTAGCGGTGGTTATACCCGCCGCCTACGCGGACTGCGTATTTTTCGAAGATCCTCATATTGGGGGTCGTCTTCCTGGTATCCAGAAGTTTTGTCCCGCTGCCTTCCAGGAGCGCTGCCACGGAATGGGTATAGGTGGCGATGCCGCTCATCCTCTGCAGATAGTTAAGCGCAACCCGTTCGCCGGACAGCAGAACACGGATGTCCCCCTTCACCTTTCCCATAAGCTGGCCCCTCTTTACTTCATCTCCATCCTTACAGTAAAGTTCTACCCTGACCTTTGCATCCAGAAGTTCAAACACCCTGCCAAATACCTCCAGGCCTGCAATGATGCCATCCTGCTTGCAGATCAGATCCACTTCTCCTTCTGCCGCTTCCTTCATTACGGCATTCGTCGTAACGTCCTCGCTTGAAATGTCTTCTCTTAGCGCTTCCCTGATCAGATGGTCTACCTGCAGGGTCATCGTGATACTGTTCATATGTCTTCCAATCTCCTTTTCTTCCTTCTTACGCCGTCTCTTGCGCCACTTCTTCCTTCTCCATAGCATGTCCGATCTTTCTGGCTGCCCGCTTGGCAAATACCATGCTCTCTAATAGAGAATTGCTTGCCAGGCGGTTGGCGCCGTGCACTCCGTTGCAGCTGGTCTCCCCCACCGCATACAGATTCTCCATGCTGGTTTGGCTGTCCAAATCTACCCAGATGCCCCCCATAAAGTAGTGCTGGGCCGGAACTACCGGTATGCATTCTTTTGTCACATCGTACCCTTCTTCCAGACAGTGCTGGTATATATTAGGGAAATGCTTCAATATCTGCTCTCTGGGAATGTGCTCCATAGATAGCCATACATAATCGGTGCCATCCTTTTCCATCTGTCTGTGGATTGCCTCAGTAACCACGTCCCTTGGGAGCAGTTCGTTGACGAAGCGTTCTTTGTCTTTATTATATAAAACGGCCCCTTCTCCTCTTACAGACTCGGATATCAGGAATCGCCTCCCTGGCTTGGTAGAATACAAGGTAGTGGGGTGTATCTGTACATAATCCAGATGTTCCATCCGGATTCCATGCTTTCCTGCGATCTCAAGCGCATCCCCTGTCAAATGCGGAAAGTTCGTGGAATGCTTGTATCTTCCCCCAATCCCTCCGCTTGCCAGTATCGTATCCGCCGCATGGATGATCAGCCTTCCTTTGGAATTCTCTGCTATAATGCCGCTGCATCGCCCATTCTCTTCTATGATATCCGTCATCGTCGTATACTCATAGATTGTAACGTTATTTAGTTTTTTCACTTGCGCAAGCAGCTTGCTCGTAATCTCCTTGCCTGTAATGTCCTCATGAAACAGTATGCGTGGCCTTGAGTGGGCGCCTTCTCTGGTGTATGCGAATTCTCCGTCCTCTTTTTCGAATTCCACGCCATATCCCACCAGGTCTTTAATAATTTCCTGGGAACCACGTATCATAACATCCACAGCCTCTTTGCGGTTCTCATAATGCCCTGCCTTCAGCGTATCCTCAAAATAACTGTCATAGTCATCCAAGCCCCGCATCACGCAGATTCCGCCTTGCGCCAGAAATGAATCGCTGCTTTCAAGGTCCGACTTCGTTATCATCACGATTTTCTTATCCGCCGGCAGGCTTAAAGCGCTAAACAGCCCGCCCACGCCGCTGCCGATGATAACCACATCTGTATTTAACTCCATTTTCCAATCCTCCCTGGATGAACCATCTTCTTCATAACCTGCCATCTATTTCGCCAGCTCCAACATTCTTTCCAGCGGCTTTTTAGAGTTCCTGCGCAGTTCATCGGCTACATGAATCTCATTGTCCCCATTCTCCAGAACATGGAGGATCTTCTCCAGCGTGATTGTCTTCATATCTTCACAGACTGGCTCCGTCTTCGTAAAATAGAACCTTTTTTCCGGGTTCTGCTTTTCCAGTTCATAGCGTACCCCATTTTCCGTGCAGATGATAAATTCTTTATTTTCACTCTTTCCTGCATATGCGATAATGCCGGAGGTGCTTCCTACATAATCCGATATCTTTCGGATCTCTTCCGGGCATTCAGGGTGCGTCAAGATCAATGCCTCCGGGTGCTGCCTCTTGACTTCCTTTATCTCTGCGATCTGCATCTTCTCATGTACCGGACAGTATCCTTCATTATAGACGAAATTCTTCTCCGGCACTTGTTCCGCTACATGATGTGCCAGATTCCTATCAGGGATAAAGAAAATATTCTTATTGGGCAGCGCTTTGACGATCTTCGCCGCATTAGCAGATGTCACGCATACGTCGGAATGCCGCTTGAGTTCCGCCGTAGAATTAATGTAGCATACCACTGCCAGATCCTCGTATGTATCCCGCATTTTGCTTATGATCTGAGCATCTGCCATATGCGCCATGGCACAATCTGCCGAGGCATCCGGCATAAGGACCGTCTTTCCTGGATTCAGGATCTTGGCGCTCTCGCCCATGAACGACACGCCGGCAAATATAATAGTCTGTTCTGTCAGACCCACAGCCACCTTACTCAGATAGAAGGAGTCCCCAATATAGTCGGCAATCTCTTGCACCTCGGGCCTGACATAATAGTGGGCCAGAATGACCGCGTTCTTTTCCTCTTTTAACTTTTTAATCTTTTCCGTGATATCCATAGCATTTTTCTCCTTAACTTGAGTTCTCACTATTATACCACCGTTCTTTACATATGACAAGACAGATAAGTTTACACTCTTACGTAAGTTCTACGATTCCGCTCTACCAGCTGAATCTTTCCCTGATCCATGACCAGCACTTTTGTGCCAAGTTTCAGCGTCTCCGATATATTATTCGTTACAAAGAGTATTGTGATATGAGTCTGTGCATAGATTCTCTGCAATTCATCCTGAAGCCGGCCCCCGGGTAATCTCATCCCCTGCCCAAAAAGGTTCTTCTTCCAGGCCAACGATTCCCATCCATTTGCCCAGAGCCTCCCGGGTACATTTTCATAGGATATGTTCTGCTCCACCGTCATATGCGAAAACAGTACGCTACCTTGTATTGCATATCCTTATTCCTCCGCAGTTCTATCATATCCTTATCTCTCCATTGATAAAAATATCCCCGGCATCCGCTTTCACGAAGCCATTGGCCATCTTAAGCACCGTCGTCTTTTCCGAGCCGGAAGAACCAATAATCGTTACGAATTCACCCTTTTCCATGGAAAAGTCAAAATTCTCCAGAATCATCTGGCTGCCATACGCCTTTTTTATATTTTTAAACTCAATCGCCTTATTCATCTGCATCTCTCCTTACTTCAAAAGGCCTGCATCCTGCAAAAGTTTCTCTGCTACTACTCTTGGCTCTTTTCCTTCTGACTATACTGCATAATTCATCTGCGCCATATCCTGGTCAGAGATGATTCCAGACAGTTTCTCTTTATATTCTTTCTGCATGTCTTTAAACAGGTCCTCGCTATACCGTCCGTCTTTTTTCATCACCATATTCCATCCGGTCCCTGTATATTCCGAATACAGATCAAACTCTCCTTTTTCCATCCCCGGCTGGATATTGGATGTGCCGCATCCAACGCCTTGCGTAACCTCTGCCTTCATATCCGCGTCCTGCTCAATCATCCTATCCAGCATCTCACCCAGGATGGACTGTTCCGTCATAGGCTTCATGGTTATCTTAAGCGTGTCTTTCTCCCTGCCGGCAAATACCTGCCCGGCAATGATTCCCAGGCAGGCCAGCGGGCAATGACTGCAAGAATATGATTGACCCTTTTGACTAAAAGATATACGTCTGCTGCCAGAAAGGAAGGGATTGCCGACTTCATTCTGATTGGTCAGATAGCAGAAATCCGTACGCTCCTGGTAGAGTTAGATGAAGTGCCTGATGACTGACCATTGTAGATGAGCCCGATGATTTCAAGGCGGCTCAGCATGCGATCCTTCTGGCCTCTACCGGCAAGGCGGATGCCCTTATGAAGGGTCTTCTCCACACTTCTGCCTTCCTAAAAGCAAACTTCCACAAGAAATGCGGGCTGGTTACCCCAGGCTCTCTTGTTAACCAGGTTACGCTCACTGAGTTCCCGGCACAGAATCGGCTCGTGCTGCTGAGCGACTGTGCCATTAATGTCTCGCCTTCTATAAAGAAAAGGTGCAGATCATACAGAATGCAGTCGCCCTGGCTCTTAGGCTCGGAATGGAATGCCCTAACGTGGCCTGCCTTGCGTCGGTAGAAGTCATAATTGAAAAAATGCAAGAAACCATTGATGCCGCTATACTTAGCAAGGCCAATGAACGAGAACAGATTAAAGGCTGCCGTATAGACGTCCCTCTGGCCGGTTTCCAGTAAGGCAGATATTCTGCTCATGCCGGACCTTTTCACTGTATTTAATTGGTACTTGGCCTAAAAATACACTTCTCTTTATATGTGCTCCATTAAATAGACGCCCCATTTTGGGATGTCTATTTATTTTTCTTATCATTATATAAAAATCTATAATTTTACATTATGATTTGATTGTGATATATTTTATACGGAACTTAAAGGAACTCTTGTTTCTGTATGGGAGTCCCTTCTCTTACCCTCTATTCAGGAAAGGAAGTATCTTCATGTACGATATTATTATTATAGGCGCTGGTCCGGCCGGTATCAGTGCCGGAATCTATGCGGTAAGCCGCGGTAAAAAGACAGTGATTATTGAAAAAAATGCAGTAGGCGGAATCATCGGCAAAGTCTCCACCGTTACCCACTACTCTGCTATCGTGCCCGGCGAAACCGGAGCCACCTTTGCCAAGAGAATGGAACGGCAGGCTTTGGAGGCAGGTGTAGAAATCATCTATGAAAACGTTGAAAAAGTAACTCTGGAAGGTGATATAAAGACGATACGCACATCCCGTAATCATTATGAAGCACCAAAAATCATCCTCGCAAACGGAACCACCCCCAGAACGCTTGGCATTCCAGGGGAGGCCGAACTCTCTGGGAAAGGCATCGGCCTTAATGCTGCAAAGGATGGCCCATCCTATAAAGGCAAAAATATATATGTAGTAGGCGGCGCTGACGGAGCAGTCAAGGAAGCACTGTACCTGTCTCAGTTTGCCCAAAAACTTACAATCATTCATTTTGAGGATACATTGGGATGTGTTCCTGAATTCTTAAATAAAGTTCATCAGACAGATAACATCAAGGTCTGTCTCGCCTCCAGACTAAGCAAAGTGTACGGAAAAAACCATGTAGAAAAATTGGAGCTCCTTAACGAGAAAAATGGGACGGTTAATGTTATCGAAGATGACGGCTGTGGCATCTTCGTATATGCAGGCGCTGATCCCAATACCGAATTATATACGGAACTTAAGTTAGACAACGGATATATTCCGGTGAACGAAAAAATGGAGACCTCCATTCCGGGCGTATATGCTGCTGGCGATATTCGCGTCAAGCAGGTGCGCCAGGCTGCAACAGCCGTGGCAGATGGTGCTGTGGCTGCAATTAATGCTGCGATGTAGGTGCTTGGCTTGGTATTGTAATCAGGGCGGCGGAGAAAAATCTCCGCCGCCCTGAACTATAGGCATTTGCTTTATATAATAAAAACTGATAAATCTTTACGCATTTCTGCTTAAAATCCATTTTATTTCCCTTTAATTGTATAAATATAGCATAAACATATTGATTAATTCTTAATAACTTCGTAGTATGGTTTGTTTTAAAAAATAGGCCTTGCTTATTTTGCGGTAAAAGGCTGATTTTCGATTCAAAATATGTCTTTGATACTCCCACGAGGGGAACGACGCATCCAATCTTTAATATATAACCGCAAAATTTTTGTGCTATATTACAGTTCCCTTTAGATACATTCTCTCATCTAATCTATATTGTAATACAATACACTATTTTTGTGCAACTTTTTTGGTGCGAATGATGAAGTAAATGAATTGTCAGTTGACATGAAAAAGACTGCTCCTAAGAAGATTTAACTTTAGACTTGTTTTCTCAATCATACAACTGGCTTTTCTTTTTGACAAGATTATATATCCCAATCTGTTCCCGGATGGCAAGGATCTTCCGTACTGTGGAAGTCCCTGATAGCATTCCATGCAGAGCCCCCGCATACCGTTGAACCTCCCTTTGCTTCTCTATATACCGTTTCCGCTGTGTCTCTTCGATCATTCCATCTGTCCCTGTTGACACAGTGCTCGCCATCTCCCGTTCCCTACGGTAATTTACCAAGTCGATTACTTTTTCCCGTCCATAATTCCGGATAAAACATCTCAGCCTCCACATTCGATCTGAGCCCCTTTCACTCCCCCCATCGGTCGTGAACTCATCCTCTCTGAAAAGACACTGCTCACATGCCCTTCTGCACTACACCCCAACACGTGCTTATCATGGAACACCCTTTGAATATACTCCCAGTTCCCTGCCAGATAAGTACGACAGTCTTCTACGGCACATCCAATAGTGCATCATCTTGTTTCGCATCATCCTCTACTGCTTCAGTGTCCGTATTCAATTCACTCTGACTATTAGAACCTGTACACCCGCACAATATGCTCCCAACAATAAGTGTTACAAATAATGTTTTAATAAACTTCTTTCTCATCATCATCTTCTCCTCATGTGTTCTTTTAATCGATTATATTTCTAACCTTCTACATTAACTATACCCTTCTCCTTCTAGCCTAGAACTGCACTCAACGTGCAGTCAAAAGTTTTTTTATTAGAACGTCTCATATTGATTTCGTTCCTATAAGAGAAACTGTTTTTTTCGCGAATATATTTCTCGGTGCTCAAATGGCAGCAAAAAAGGCGATCCATCCAACTTATTTGGATAGAACGCCCTAACAACTACAATGTATTCTATTTCCCGTAATTCCTGTCTAGCAAGAATTGTACATATTCCTTCAACTCATCACTAAACTCTTCCAGATCATCCTGCGTAATCACTTTATCATTTATCAATGCAACAATATCATACAGCATCTCAGATTTTCTCATCTCGATAATCACTCCAGGTTTTCTTCGGTCTGCCTTGATTCTTTTATCCAATTCCAAGAACTTATCTGATGCCAATCCACCATCACTTATCATCTTAATATATTCGTCTAGAAGCTTTTTTATATAAGATTCTTGCCAATCTCCTATTTTCTCTCGGAAAAGCTTCCAATCTTTTTTCGTAACTTCCATGTTTTCACCCAATGAATTATAAAAATTTTCCTTCCTCAATTTCGGTAATTATTATAACCTAGAAAATATTATATAATATTATATATTTAGGAATACAAGTGCGACACATACAAGACCCATAGCTACATAATCTTTTTTACTCAATTCTTCCTTTAAGAACAAGAAATTTACTATATTCACTACAAGGATAAAACCGACACTGTAGATTGGATACACAATATATGCTGGAAGCTGAAGAATGGCCTTAAGCAAGAACATAGTGCTGAGATAATTAAAACTTCCCATCATAGTTCCCCATATGATATCCTTTCCATTCGCCTTACTCTTTGAAGCAATTGCCCAAATAATACTAATCACCAAAGACACTGCAAATGTATAGAAAAGAAAGTGTCCTTCATATCGATGTTCTCCGTACACCTCAAATACCTTGGACATCATATCTGCAAATCCACCAGATAAGAGAAGTACAATTAATCCAAATTTACTTCCAACATTGTGATATGCACCTCTTCCATCATAGTTTAAAGCGAAAACGGCTACAAGTGCAATCAAGACTCCAATCCATTGTGTGCCCTCTGGATATTCTCCAAAAAGAAAAATAGATAGAACAGTCGGAACCAAAACTCCTAGATGTCCAATAGATGATGAAATGGTTGCCCCGTTCTTTCGAATATTCATTTGCAATAGCAACAATGTACTGAGAAATAAGCAACCATTTAGCGTACTCAGAAGAAGTACTTTCCACTGCTCCATACTTGTTGGAACAATCGTTTTGTCATCCAAGAATGCGTAACACAACAACACTGTCATCAAATAATTTATAACAGTGACAACTCTCATATTTCTTCCTGGACGATCTGCTAACTTGATTGATAACGACATTCCACTGCTACACATAATAGTTAAAATCATATACAACATAATTTCTATTCCTTTATACTTTAAAAAGAGATCTGCAGTAGCAAATCTCTTTTCTAATATTATTCTTTTAAATCGTCGAAATCAACCATTTTTAGGAATTTATTTAACTCTTCGTTATCAGACTTTCCGAACATGGTTTCCACATCACCTTGCGCAGCAATCTTACCATGACTCAAGAACACAACCCTTGTAGCAAAGTTCTTAATTGCATTAATTTGATGTGTTACAATAATCATGGTCTGACCTTCCTCTGCTAAGTCACGAATTGTTTCAAAAACCTCGTGTGCCAGTTCTGGATCAAGAGAAGATGTTGGTTCGTCAAAAATCATAATTTCCGGATTCATAGCCAACGCACGCGCAATTGCAACACGCTGTTTTTGTCCCCCTGACAAGGTTGACGGATACTGACTTGCCTGGTCTTCCAAATGTACCTTTTTCAGTAATTCTCTTCCCAACTCATCAGCCTCAGACTTCTTCATTTTTTTAATCGTCTGCAGTGGCTTTGAAACATTATCTAAAACTGTATAATGTGGAAACAGATTAAAGTTCTGAAAAACCATACCTATTTTCCCGGCAACACTTTTTACGTTCTTTACTTCTGTATTGTCGATTGTAATTTTTCCTTTTTGAATCGATTCTAATCCTGCAATACATCTGACTAATGTACTCTTTCCACATCCGCTAGAACCAATTAATGTTACAACTTCCTTCTTATCAATTGTAAGACTTAAATCATTCAACACAACTTTATCACCAAAGGCCTTGGAGATATTCTCTACATTGATTAACTGAACCATACAGACAATCTCCTTTCTATCCACTTCGCGAAAAATGTCACGAAATACGTCATGATAAAGTATAATACTGCCAATGAAATATAGATTTCAAATGGATGGTACGTCTTCGCATAGATTTGATTACCTAATTTTGTAAGTTCGATAATTGGTAACACAGATACAAGAGAAGTTTCCTTCACAATAGAAGAAAAACCATTCATAAATGATGGCACAGCAATTCTCAATGCTTGTGGCAATACAACATGAATCGTTGTTTGTAATGGATTATATCCTAAGATTGCTGCAGCCTCATATTGGCCTCGATCTACCGATAATACAGCAGCTCTCACAACCTCAGACAAATATGCTCCACTATTGAATCCCATTGTCACAACTGATGCTACAATAGGATCTATAACAACACCAAAAGATGGCAGACCATAATACACTACGAAAAGTTGAACCAGTAATGGTGTTCCTCGAAAAAACTCCACATATGCTGCCAATAATCCCGAAAAAAACTTCGGAAGTTTTCTAGCTCGCAAACTTCCCACTACAATAGCAATCAAAACAGCGCTTATAAATGCTAATATTCCAATTTTTAATGTAATACCAATTGCTCCCCAGACGAGGTGTCCAAAAGGGAGCAATACGGTGAAATCTAAATCCTTCATATTATAATCTTTCTTTTATTCTTCAACTGTAAGCCATTTAACTTCAATCTCAGCATATTTTCCACTGTCTTTTACAGTTTTTAAAGCTTCGTTGTATTTCTTAGTAAGCTCATCAGAACCTTTTACAGAAATAGCAACAAGATCACATGTATCGATTGGATCGTTTACAACTTTAAATGCTTTATCAACTTTAGACTGAGTTACAGCATATGGATAAGATACTAATACAGCATCAATTCTTCCGTTCTCCAATTCAGCAAGTGCATCCTGAGTTCTGTTATATGGGTTTTTAGCAGCTACTTTAATTCCCATACCGTCTAATTTATCTGCACACTGTTCTGCACCACTTCCTGTCTGGAAACCAATTGTTTTTCCTTCAAGGTCTTCTTTTTTAGTAATTGTATCATTGTCAACTTTTACTGCAATAACATCACCAAGTTCGTAATATGCATCACTTAAGTTTACTGCATCTGTAGCTGCTGTAGCTTCCTCAGGAGACATAGCAGACATAATCATATCAAAATCACCATTGTTAAGCCCTGAAATCAGACCTTCCCAAGGAGTATTTGCAAACTCAACCTCAACACCCATTTCTTCAGCAATTGCAGCTGCAAGATCTGCGTCAAATCCTTCAATATCGCCCGCATCATTTACAGACTCAAATGGAGGATATTCTGGACAAAGTCCAATCTTTAAAGTTCCAGCCTCTTCAATTGCATTCCAAGATGTATCTTCTGTTTTTTCTTCTGTTTTTGTTTCTGTTTCTTCTTTTTTACTTCCACAACCTACTACCAGTGACATTGCGAGCATGCATACTAATCCAGCGCTCATGATTCTTCTCATTTTCATAATTTTTCCTCTTTTCTACTGATTCATTAGTTTTCTAATGTGCCACAGATTTTCTCCAATAATATTTCTGTGTCTCTCTTGGGATTTGTTTCATCTGCCGCATAAAACGGAATATCTAGCCCTACTTTTTCAAACATCTCTTTAAGCACTGCCATCATGACGCCTGGCTCCTTCTTTGAAGTCAATGTGCTTGCCCGTTCCATAGTATTGTGTCCGTCACCAATTTCACCATACCACTCTCCACTGCAAGTCTCGTTCACTCCACAAGACGGACTGCCATCCAAACCGATTACTGCACTAACCGTATATCCGTGTTCTACAAAGTCTCTCACCTGCATAACAACTGGTTCTAATAACTCCTCACATCTCTTACGAAATCTCGGATGATTTAACTGCTCTTCTACCTGTCCCCAACGTCTAATTCCACACATATCCTGCTCCACACAAGGAAGCTGAATAATCCCATATCCCCTGTTCATAAGACTCGTAACAAGTTCTGTAATACCAGATTTTGAAGTAGCAATTCCTTCCACCTTAGCATTTACGTTTAAGATGCAATGCGATAATAATACAAGTTTTCGTTTTCTCTTCATAACAACCTCTCATAATGTTCGTATGACTTTTCCACATGCGTATATGATACCATGCCATTGAATTGCTGTGAAATCAATGCTTTCGATATATTATATGAATTTATAGGTATTATCTATATCAATTAACAATCACATACTGAGTTGAACCTTCAATTTTTTTAAAAAATGAGTGGCAGATTTTCCTACCACTCACTTTTTTACTATTCATCTACAAATTCTATAACAATATGTGTAATAATTTTTGTTATTTTTTTCATTGCCTGTATACATGCGTGTATCATTCAGTACCCGGACTCGGTAATTTTATATAAACTTTCTTAAAATATGTTTCGTAGTCCTGTCCCCAGTGTGAATTGTAAACTATTCAATTTTAGTGAATGTTATATTTCAATCCACGTTCCCATTGCAGGGAACGACTGGCAATGTTATGGGCACAGCAGATTATGTTAGGAATTTCAATCCACGTTCCCATTGCAGGGAACGACAAGTTTTCGGAATGGCTGGAAGAATGCAATGAAGAATTTCAATCCACGTTCCCATTGCAGGGAACGACGCAGTAGAGGCGGAACATTTTACTACAGTGCTAAGATTTCAATCCACGTTCCCATTGCAGGGAACGACATATTCGGCTGTCCTGCCCGCTCAAATGCTTTTTCATTTCAATCCACGTTCCCATTGCAGGGAACGACGATGGAACCGATTATTTATGCCAAAATATTAGCATTTCAATCCACGTTCCCATTGCAGGGAACGACGCAAGGCCAGCGGCGAGGCAAGGCGCCGGAAAGCATTTCAATCCACGTTCCCATTGCAGGGAACGACGGACGGGAAGGTACCAGTTCGATTCGGCCGGAGTATTTCAATCCACGTTCCCATTGCAGGGAACGACTATGTGTATCCGAATGTGACTGGAAACATTAGAGTATTTCAATCCACGTTCCCATTGCAGGGAACGACGAAAGGAGACCACGAAGGGTACACAACCAAGAAAGATTTCAATCCACGTTCCCATTGCAGGGAACGACAAAGTGCCTGGCCCGATCGGAACATCCCTATGATATTTCAATCCACGTTCCCATTGCAGGGAACGACCCTACCTCAAGTTCCACATCGTCTACCGACATCTCATTTCAATCCACGTTCCCATTGCAGGGAACGACTATAGAAAAGTATCATTCAGAAGAATATAAGGAATTATTTCAATCCACGTTCCCATTGCAGGGAACGACGGTTCTCCTATTATGTGGCATTACTGTAGAAGCAATTTCAATCCACGTTCCCATTGCAGGGAACGACAAATGACGATCTTTACCTATGAGAATATCGCTAATTTCAATCCACGTTCCCATTGCAGGGAACGACGATGATACCGGCACTGCAACAACAGAAGATAAGGATATTTCAATCCACGTTCCCATTGCAGGGAACGACATTATGGAAGTTATCATTATGATCAGCTGACAGATATTTCAATCCACGTTCCCATTGCAGGGAACGACTTTTACTGGTGCCGGAATCCCAGAAGATGGAAAATTTCAATCCACGTTCCCATTGCAGGGAACGACCCTGTCGGTGGTGATGTCTTCTGATGCTCCATACAATTTCAATCCACGTTCCCATTGCAGGGAACGACGCAACAAAGGCTAACCCAAACCCAGAGCCTAAGCATTTCAATCCACGTTCCCATTGCAGGGAACGACCGTGAAAGGCAATGGACTATCACTTCTGCTTTACATTTCAATCCACGTTCCCATTGCAGGGAACGACCAAGGAGGCAACGAACCGGCGCAAGATAGAGGTGAATTTCAATCCACGTTCCCATTGCAGGGAACGACGCAGAAATTGTAAAAAGGTATTTGAAATTAAGATATTTCAATCCACGTTCCCATTGCAGGGAACGACGAGAAACTCGGTGCAATTGGAATCGAAGTAAATCATTTCAATCCACGTTCCCATTGCAGGGAACGACGGTAAGAAATAAGTATGGCTATGTCAGCAGATGTATTTCAATCCACGTTCCCATTGCAGGGAACGACTCCTAAGCTTCTGTAAATGCGGCTTTTTCTACATCATTTCAATCCACGTTCCCATTGCAGGGAACGACTGATATTGTCAATATTAGTTGACACATTTTTCTCAAGGATATCACTGACTATGCT
>ERZ894236.377-NODE-377-length-56345-cov-27.1162_pt1 | contig 56345 bp, 65 predicted proteins | sample MGYA00380297_ERZ894236 | MGnify/ENA primary metagenome ERZ894236 (study PRJEB32331, sample SAMN06328420) | human gut metagenome | biome: human gut microbiome; feature: stool | host: Homo sapiens | collected 2014-08-04 ... | reverse complement strand
AAATTAAGGACTTCTACGAATTCACCCGATGTAGACAACACACGACTTCCACATGAACCGTCTGACTAAACTGGTCCACACAACAAACCCTCTCCACCCGATACCCCTCCCTCAAAAACGTCTCCAAATCCCTGGCCAAGCTGGTAGGCTTACAAGAGATATACACCATCTTATCCACCCCATACCCCACAATCTTAATAAATGATGCACTTAGGTGTCTAAGTATATTTTCATTTTTCATATTTGCTAACTCCTTGTAAGTAATTTACCATACAAAAGAAGGGTTGTGAAGTCAAATGACCAAAGTAAAACATGAAATCCATATTAGCAATCTCAAAAGAATCCGTGTTTCAAAGCGTATGACCCAGGAAATGTTATCTTCCAGATCCGGCGTGCCAATTAAAACTATTGGAAATCTGGAACAGCTGCGCCGCGATATCAACCATTGTCGTGTTGATATTATATACAGACTTGCCCAGGCCCTTGATTGTGATATGCTGGAGATTTTAGATCAAGACAAATTACGCGCACAATTACCCCACACCCTTAGTAGTTATAGCATAACAAACAGCTCTTTAGAAGTCGAATAGGCCAGCATATCAAACGCCGGCCTACCCTGTCATACCTACTCGGCTTGTTGGAATGCAAACTCATCTTCACAGCAGTTCCCTGATCACATCTTAATCCTCCGCACATTCTTTTCCTGTGCCGGCAGTTTCTCTGCTTCTATGGATGATGGTATATGGAGAGCTGCATCTTCCTGAAATCCTTCGATCATATTCACTGGGACCTTTTCTATCAGCCCCGGGGACAAGTCCTGCATCTCACAGATCTCTTTACGGGCCTCCTCCATAGAAAGCGCTGGGGCATCTAATTGTCCGCCATCTATCAGCTCACCCGTATGAGCAAACAGTGTATAATCATATCCCGTGTCACAGACCTGGATATAAAGGTATTGATCATTATCCAGGCAATAAGCGGCCTCCCGTTCAGGTCCGGGCAGGAATGTATGGGTGATATCCGCAAAGCCCAGGCTGTCCACATAATACGCTGTCTCCTGCCCTTCCTGGTGTATGACCACTACATCCGATACAGAAAGGCTGTGACCCTTAAAATCCATCGGATGGTCCAGGTTAAAGCGGATATACAGATCTTCTAATGTCTCCCCTTCTTTTAGTTCCCCGGAGTAAACCTGTTCATAATTATCACTCTCCACATTTTTCCCATTTCGCTGTAGCTCAGAATAGGGTGTAAATAAGTAGTCAATCAACTTTTCAACCATTCTCAGCTGATAGATAGAATAAGTGTCTTCGCTTGAAGGCTGGCTGTCTTTAGCCGGCTGCTCCAATCCGGCTGAATCCACTGCCGGCAATGGTTCCGGATTCTCCGCCGTCTGCCCCTGCATTTCCAGCTGGTTTTCTTCCAGCATTTCTTTTTCCAAAACTATTTCCAGGCGGCCCTTTATGTGTTCTGATATCTTCTCTGCATCTGCGCAGGCCCGGAACAGCTCATTGGGATCATCACGCAGCGCTCCGATCCAGGACTTTAAATAGTCACTGTGGTCCTCCAGCACTTCTGCGGACGGATCCACACCCAGGTCTGTCTCTGTAAAAAGGGCACCCAGCTCTGCCCGCAGCTCCTCCTTCGCATAGTCCGGATCACCAAAACGCATTCCAAAGGTCCGGTTCAGGCGTGACGCATGGCCTGTGCTGTGTCCCATTTCGTGGATCAGGGTAGCGATAAAGGATCCCGCATCCTTGAACATGCCTCTCAGCGGCAGCACGATGTGGTCTTGGCCCTTTTGGTAAAACGCATTGTCCTGTACAAGCTCATATACCGGGCATTCACTGCTCCTGATCAGGTCATCTGCCAGTTTTGTAAGGTCCGGATCCAGATCATTCTTTTTCAGTTCTGGATAATCCTGCACCTGTTCCGCATTGTAAACATAAAAAAAAGCCACTTTTGGCTTTTCCAGTTCTACCTCTACCGTTTTTTGTGTCCCGTCCTCCTGCTCTGCTTTCCTTTTCTCCTTAAAGATCCATTTCTCACACATCACGCCGTGCTGCCCTGTTTTCAGGTGGTATCCTGCTTTCTCCATCTGCTTGAAGGTCATCCAGCGGGGATCCGCATAGCCGGCTTCCATCCCGGCCACCATCAGGCGCAGCCTGTTACCGCCTTTATAGACGGATCCGGATTCCGGATTGTGCGGGTAAAATGCGAGACGGTCCCAGGCAGGGCGGTTATTATGGTATCCTTCCTCCATCAGCCGGATGACTTTCTCTACAAGCTCTTTCCGGCTGTCCATCACCTTTTCAAATGCTGTCGCCATCCTCTCTCCTCCATTCTTCATCTACAGATTCATCCTTGATCTCCGCCGTTTCCTCCAGGTCATCCATATCGATCATCCCCGGCTCCTCTACCACGCCATATCGTTCTTTCCACTCTTCGATATTCACCTTGTTCTCTCCTTTCTGCTGAGCATGAGCAGTCTCCGCATCTGATTCATCTGTTTCGCTGTCAGATTCGGGTCATAAAATGTTCTGATCTCCTCATCGGTCATCCCATCCTCCAGGGCCTGGATGATCTCCTCCATCTGCTCCGGATCAAGGGGATACCGGTTGATCCAGTCATATGCTGTGCCAACAGATAGATCAAGTGTAGCACCGCCTTGTTCTTCTTCGATTTCTCGTATCCGTTCCTGGCTTTGCTCCATGAGCTCCCGGATTTCTTCCTCGTCCATGGGCTCCTCATCGAAACGCATCTGCAGTAAACTGTCTTCATCCAGGATGATATATTGCGGACTCGCGCCGGATTCTTTTTGTTTCCGGTAATAGTCGATCTCCTCCTCTTTAAGGGGTTCCAGGGATACCTGTTCCAGGTCCTGAAAGTGCATCCCGTTCCTGACGGCACGGTTAGGGAGATCATAGCAGCCCAGCTCAACCGCCTTTTTGTAACGCTCACAATTTCCTGTCTGGTATTTCTTATCCATTACCGGGTTCTCCCCTGCAAGGAGGACAATGCATTTTTCTTTGTCCATTTTCCGAAGTTCATCCTCGGTCATGAGTTTCCGACCGAGGGAATCCACATTGCTGCTGGTGGACCCGTGCGACCCGTAGGTCTTACCGCTGCTCCTTTTATTCAGTGTGAACTCTCCCAGCAGGCCGCTCACATACTCATAAGACCCTTTTTCCCCTGACCCAAGATAGATCATAGTGTCCGCATTGCCAAAGATTGTCTCCCAGTCCTTCTCATGCAGGGACTTCATCTGTGAAATGCTCTGGATGAAAATCTTCGCATAGATCCGGCGTGAGCGGATCGTGGCGATCTCCCGGATAAAATCCCCGGGCATTTTGATGTTCGGATATTCGTCAAGGTAAAATCCTACATCAAAAGGCAGAGCCCCTCCGCATTTCCTGGCCTGGGCGAACAGGATCTGAAAAAGCTGTGTATAAAGCATGCCCACGATCGGGGAGTATAAGACCGTCTCATCCGGGATCAGGATGAAGAATGCCACTTTTTTGTCCGGATTCCCATGTACGCCCAGACCGATAGAGTAAAGGTCACATTCGTCATACGCCGTGAGCCACTGCACCTTTTCCAGACGGAAGCACTGCAGCCACGCATACAGGATCGCCAGGATGGACTGCATGGTCTCCTGTGCGCCTGATTTGAAGATCTTATAATTCTTCACCGCCGGATGGCTGCCTCCCAGTACGCTGTTGCTCTCCAGATAATCGATTAGGCGTTCATAGGCATTCTTCTCCTCGTTTACCGTGACCATATCCAGGAACTTGAACACGCTGGTCCAGTTACGTTCGCTTTTCGGACATTCATACCAGACGTAATCAAAGATGGAGATCAGCAGCATCTTAGGACCGTCCTCCCAGAACTGGTCCCCTCCCACTTTGTCATTTCCCTTCGTGTTTGCCATGATATTGTCCACCAAGATACTGACATCCTCTTCCTCCCTCAGGTAGGCAAAGGGGTTATAGTGCAGGCTCTTTTCAAAGTCGATCAGATCGATAACACGGACTGTATAATTTCTGTATTCCATATAGCTGCCAATGGTATTCAAAGTGTCACCCTTTGCGTCCGTGATGACATAGGCACCATGACAGTTTGTCACATTCGGATAGATATTCTGGAAGCCCTTGCCCCGGCCAGAGCCGCCGATGATCACCTGGTTATTGTTCATTTTTGATCTTTTCGGGTTGTAGCTCATCCGCAGATTCTCTGACAGGATATGGTTCTCCTGCTCCTCTGGCTCTGCAAGGCGTTTATTGATCGCCTTGATATTTCCCCATTTAGCAGATCCATACTCACGGCCGAACATAAAGTTCCCAGTCAGCTGCAGGATATACGCGATCAGCCAGATACCGACCCCCACGCCCAGTAAAAGGAAGAGCGGCGTGTTCGCGTTCCAATAATCTGCAAATGGATCCTCCCTTATTCTCCCTGCCTGTTCCAGGACGACTGCCACATCTATGCCCTTTTCAAGGACAGCGGACAGATAATACGCTGCTATGAGGATGATGAACAGAAGTACACCCGAAAAGATAGCTGCTTGTTTTTTCTTCACTTCTCAACACCTCATTTCTTGATCCGTTCCACTGCCTTTGCTGTCTTTTCCAGATGGTCTGTCACGGTCTTTGCGTGATCCCGCTCCACCGGGTCATAGTGCTTCATCAGTTCCTTTGTGCTCATCCCTTCCTTCCACTCCCCATTTCGGTCCATGATGAGGTTCCGGCCGTCTTTCGGCAGGAACATGATATAGGCCTTTCCTTTTCCGCCTGCCGTAGGGATGCTGCTCTCAAAGACATTCCTGTTGTTACATACCAGGTAGCTGTCCGTGCTCCCCGGGATCCTGCTGATAAAGGCTCCTTCCCTCTGCATTCCTGCCACCAGGGATTCATTGACGATCACTTTCTCATATGCCGGGTTTGCATCCATCCGCAGATAATCCGGATCCTCATTTAAGTTTTTTTTTGGTGCCTCAGCCCTGTGAAGCTCCGCTTCCACACTGGCCTTCTGCTTTGGATCTTCGGTCGCCATGTAGTCCTCCGCACTCATTTCCGCACCCTGGGTATATTGGTCCATGGTAATGCCTTTCATCTCCGGAAGGACTTTTCCGGTCTCCTGCAGCACCTTTTCCTGGTACATGGTGTACCAGCTTCCAACGCGCTGCGCATCTGCAGACGCATACATCAGCATCGTATTTGTATCATTCGCTTTTAGCTGCGGCAGCATCGTATAATTGATGTGCAGGCTTTCAAAGTCTGCCTTCATATCCGCCAGGGCATCACCGGAAAGCGGCATGCTGACGATCTGGGTCTTGCCGTTGGTCAGGTTTATGAGGTCCTTGTATTCATGTTCTCCGCCTTTTATGAGCTGGTCTGTGGCATAATTGCTGTACCAGTTCCGGACAGCGGTCTCATCCTTTTTCAGATACATGACCTGGACCAGGCCGTCCCCGGCCCGCATATCATCCATTACATGGTAGTTCACCCCCATCATCTGGAAATCCCCCCTCATTTGTTTGAGGGTTTCCTTTCCCTTATTCGCAGGGATATTGATGAACCCGACCTGGCTTTTGTTTCCGGCCATTGTCTGCAGCTCCTTTGCTGTCTTTTCACCGCCCTGCACGATGTGCTTCTGGCAGAAGTTCTCCAGCCAGTGCTTTATCTTTTCTTCATCCTGCTTCGCATACAGCACTTCCCTGGTGCCGTCTCCCACATTGACATCCGGCATCAGGCAGTAGGACAGATGCATGTCTTCAAAATCCGCTTCCATTTCATCCAGAAGCTTCACATCCTCTGTGGGGATCGTTACGATCCCCGTCTTTGCCTCACCGCCGGCAAGAGCCGTCAAAGTCTTCTGCTGTTTAAAATTCCCTTCTTCCAGGCGCTGCGTACAATAATTCTGGAACCACGCCGTGACCATTTCCTTATATTCAGCCGGGTATACGATCTGCATCATCCCATCACCGGCGTTCAGATCCGGAAGGATATGATAGGGGACTTTCATCTTTTGGAGGTCTTCTTTTACCTGGCCTATATACCTCGCATCCTCTGCAGGGACGTTCAGATAATTGATATTCCCCTTGCTCTGCTGGATGAACCTCTGCAGATCCCGGTATTCCCTCGGTTTCAGGTGCCCGGTTTTTACTCTTTTCGCCATCCACTGCATTAATTTCATCAACGCCTGGACTGCCACGACACTGCCTTTTATCAACATAGCCGTACCCTCGATCCCCGCACTGATGACATATCCTATTTCAGCATTTTCACTCATTTTGACTGCCTCCTTAGATTTTCAGGACTTTCTTTGCCTTTAGTTTTTTTTCCTGGTATTCCTTCTGTTCCGTTTTCTCTTCCTTTGCCTCCTGCAGCTCTTCTCCCTGCTCTTTGACCTTCCCTAGATCCACCGCTGTCAGGCTCCCATAGCGGGATTCATATTCTGCCAGAAGGTCCCGCTCTGCCAGAAACTCCCTGCAGGATCTGATCTGCTCCTGTTGTCTCAAGGATAACTGCTCCATCTGTTCCAGCTGACGCCTGAACGCACCTGTCTGTTCATCCGTCAGGCTTTGTTCTGTCTGTATCGTCTTTACCTGTGCCATGACTGTCTCCTTTCTGCACAAAAAAAGATTGCAAATTTTAATCTGCAATCTTAGACAATATGTATTTTACTGTTTTCACCTAATTTAAGGAAATCTTGGTCGAATGTGTAAAAATCATGTCCATTTTTGATACAATAATCATAATAAATATAATCATTTATATCAACATACCTAATATTAGAAATAATATCTTCCACTGAGTAATCCTTTAGTTCATGACACATCGCCAAATGCATCACATCATCGTAAACCTGCCTGCAAAACGGCTCAACATTAGAAAACGCTTCTGTCATACGAAATTCCTTCACATTTCCGACACCCTTTTCTGTCCGATTTCTACACTCTCTATTGTATTCCCGCATTTTTGCCTTTTGTATGGCATTGATTATTTCTAATAGCTGTTCTTTACAGGTAATGATTTTTTGATGGCTTCTAATACACTCTGTCAATAAATTACTGGCGGCTCTTGCCTGTCTTCTCTCCTGCTCACTCACCGGTGTCCTTGCGCCACAAAGTTCAATCCATATGCACGTGTCTAGAAAGATCATTCTTCCATATCCTCTCTTTTTAATAAAGCACCATCTTTTACCATTTTGATTTTTTCAATCGTGGATAAATTCGCATTTTTAATATCTATCTTCTTCATAATATCTTCCCCGTTTTCAAGTATAAGATCACCGATAACAGGATTTAAAAATGCTGTTATCACATAATCGATCCCTGTAAAATCAAGAATTACATTTTCAGACTTTACCACTTCCATGATATCATAAAGACATTTCCTTCCATCTTCATAGGACGTTGCTGTATTACCATCAACATATTCACCAATTCTAATTACTGCCATTCTGATCCTCCCTTTTATATATTGTCCAAACTTATGCTGCCTAATCTGTCACCAGAATATGTAATCGCCTTTTCCGTGTTAAATAACTTCACCCGAAAGGTCACACTGGTTCCGCTTAAATATCCTCCTGCATCTGTAATCTTCTCCATCTGGCCATCAAAACAATAATAAGCTCCACCAGAAAAAATATATAGCTCCCCATCCACTTCTTTTATATAATTGATCAGGGTTGGCAGACCATATCCACCTGAGCCTTTTCTTGTTGTATTTCCGCTTTGGATTGCCCATTCAATACACTTACCGCCCGGCATCTCCGAATCTTGGTGGAACATTCTGACATTATCGATAATAGTCTTTCCAAAATCAATGATATTAATGCACAGATAGAATTCCCTTTTTTCATATATAATATCATACATAAAAAAGAAGGCTTCTTTATTACTATGATTTATAGAATTTGAGAATATTTCGCCAATCGTTGTTGATAAAAATTCTTTCAATTCCTTCTGGTTGATCGTCACATTTTTTTCTACCAACAAATTTGACATTTCTTCTACAGGCTTGGAAACCTGTGTGTCGCGCGTAAAGACATAATAATTTAGATTTGGATCTTGTATGATCTCAGTCAGATCCGCTACAGCAGCGAATTGGTTCCCGTGCATGCCATGAATACTAGGCAAGATCATAGATGAAAGTTCTTGATTCCATAAAGTTTTTTTTAAATGCAGCAAATACCTCAGTACAATATAAGTATATGCCTTTGTCAAATTTTCATATTCTGCATCTTTTTCACAAGCAACGCAGACTTTTTTGACAGGACTTGTTGAGGCTATTTCTAAAAATTCATTCATAGCATACAAAAAATCAAAACCAAATTTCATTTTACGTGGTAGTTCAACAAGTAATCTACCAGACGTTAAAGTATACTTTATATCTACCATTACCAGCCCCACCACCAATTCTAGATAGTTTATGTTTCCATTATACAGTAATTTTTTTGATTTTCAAGCAATTTATCCTTTATTCTGTTTATAAGTTTTTGGTAATTGTTTATTTTTAAGCAATAAATTTTTCATCTCCTGCATCTGATATCTGCTGTAGTCCGGTTTTGCGTAGCTCTTTATATCCTCCAGGGACAGTCCCTGTTCATAACCATCCAACACCTGCTCGATCTGCTCCTCGTTCAGGTGTCCTATGAGCGCCACCAGCTTCCGCTCCGGATGTTTCTCTTTTGGCCGGCAGAGCGCTGAGACTTTGGACAGGATACCAAAGGACCTCCTCTCTTCCCGGCCTCTGTCTTCCGGCATCTGCTCCTTTTCCACTGTTGTTCTCTGGTCCTCCGTCTCCGCCTCTCCTGTCGCGGTCCCTTCCTGTCCTTCCGGTCCTGCCCCAGCCTTTTGCACCTCCCAGCCGGCCCTTTCCAGTTCCAGGTCCTTGGCACGTTCCCGCTCCTTTGCTGCCTGCCTGCGCAGCTCCTCCGTCTGTTTTAGGGCCGCCTGGATCTCCTGTTCCTTTTTTCTCACCTGCTCCTTTAAAAAATCAAGCGTATTTGACAGGGTCTCCGTCTGTTTCAGCAGCTGGTTGAAGTTCCTCTGCCACTGCGTCAGGAACCCGTTGAATACCTCTTGATAGATTTTTTTCTGATCCACCCCATAGGTCTTTTTATAATAGGCCTCCCTGCGCTGGCTAAGCCGCTCCGGTTCCTTGCAGACAGCCAGGATTTCCTCTTCCGGGAACCCATTGACTGCCAGGCCTGCTATTTGCTGCATCTGCAGTTCCGTAAGCCCCGGGCTGCCAAGCGCTTCCAGCAGGTTGATTGTAAGGCCTGCCCGCATTGCAGCCTGGATCTGGTACAGCCTTGCGGCGTCCTGGATCCCGTTCTTTTTGCATGTCTCAATGAAACTCATAACCTCTTCTTTACTGTACTCCAATCGTCTGCCACCTCCTTATTCTTCTGGCTTCTCTGCCTGCCAATCTGTGCCAGGGTCCTCTTTTCATTACGCAATGACGCATTCTCTTCCCGCAGTTCCCGGAGCCGGGCTCTCCTCTCCTGCTCTCTTTGCTGCAGCGCCTCCAGCGGGTACTTTTCCTGTAACTTACTCATTTCATCTGCGAAAGCCTCCCAGTCATCATCCCTCCCTTCTTTCTCCGCCATAGAACAGGCTGTCTGCAGGTTTTCATATCTTTTTAAGGCCTCTGTCTCATCCAGACTTAAATTTGTCTGATAAAAACGGGTCCGCTCTGCATCCAGGCTTGCCTGACGTGCTTCCAGCTGTTCCCATCTCTCCTGCACGGCCTTTTCGCTCCGGATGTTATTCCGGATCAAGTAGCGGCAGCACCTGGCAAGCTCCTCCGTCTCCCGGATATTACTGTAGCGTCTTGTGTTCTGGTATTGGTAAAGGACCGTGTTCTGGCAGTATTTCCGGATATAATAATACTGGTAGGCAGACGGATAAAATGCCGCTTCTCTGGCAGGGATCCCATCCTTTGGAAACGAGCTGGACTTAACCCGGGGGATGCGTGCTGCCCGGTCCACCTGTGTCAACCCATCCTTATCCTTGATGCGTCGCTCTATATCCTGGAGGTTATACCCTTTGCCCAGCTGATAGCTCCTCACTGTTTTTTTTCCACCGGCAGGGGTAAAAGCGATATATCGCCCGTGTACTTTTGAACTGCCCTGGCGTATCTTATATCCTGCAAGGGCCAGGGCCTTACAAAGCCCGTCCACGGATGCCACTTCTTTTATCAGGCGGTCTATATCATCCTGGACGATCCTCTTCCAGGTACGTTTTCCATCCTGTTCCCGTTTCCATTCACCATAATCCCTGCTTTCACCCCCTTCGTATTCAAATTTCTCAAAACCATGTGCCATGCAGATCCTGTCTGTGACCGGCTGGATATATTTCTCCCAGTCCCCTTTCTTATAATGGTATTTCAGGCCGGTCAGCCTGGAAACGGAATTGAATATCACGTGCGCATGGATATGGGCGCTGTCTGTGTGTACGGTGAACACATAGTCATAGTTCTCCCCCAGGTATTCCTGGCAGAATTCCTGCATGACCTCAAACACCTTTTCAGGGGACGCATCCTCTTTGAAGGAGATCACGAAATGGTATCCCTGCCTCCCTGACTTTTTGCCATACTCCTCCTTTGTATCCAGCATGGTCTGGTACACCTCCTTAGGTGTGCTCCCCGCATTCCCCCCGATCCATTGTCCGCCTTCGGTCTTATTCTCCTTCATGATGTATCCAATGCCATTCTTCAAATGCCGCGATGGTTTCCGGCTTCCGGACTGCTTCATATGCATCAGCTTTGTAAGTGCCATCAGCTCCTCCGTTCCACGAAAAAAGGCACTGGATCCTTTCCAATGCCTTTTTCTTATAACCTTTTACTGGCTTTTTTATCATTTCTTCCTTTTCCGGCTGTTCTGTCTCGGGCACGCCGGACATATACAGCCGCTTTAGCTTCAAAGTGTGATCAAGGTGTCATTTATAACATATTGATATTTTTTGTTAATACCAACTTCTCCAAGAAAAAACCACAACATATAAAGTGTTATATGGCTCTCTGTTTTACTGGAATATAGCAAGGTATTTGTCTATCTGGTTAATATCTACCTCTGGCATAATATTGAGCAAACTTGGATCTGACCAATCCAAAGTATCTAAATATTCCTTACTAGCCCCCTGGTCAAAAATGATTGAAGTTCCCCTAACTAACCCCTTTTCTTTATCTAAGGACTTTCTTGCAACCGCTACCGAACCTGTTTGAATATATATGGCTGGATCAAGAATAGTTCCACGATGCATAGGTGAATTCAGCCATGCCTCAACAACTTCCTTAGCACTGTCAATATCACCAGCAACCCCTACACCAATCTGCCCTGCGTGGTTAGCATAATCCTTAGAACTAGTACCAGTCATCACATCGTATGCTGCCACAATTTTTCCTCCAGTATCACATAATCTCTCATCCCACTCATAAGCATGTAACCCGTTTTCAACTCTTACTCGATTGATTTCATCGAAAATTTCATGAGCAAACTCTTGGTCACCAAAGTAATAGGGGACATTCACATTACAGGAGGCCGTTAAGTTACCAATGGAGGCTGTGATAGTACAGGAACCAGATGCTATAGCTGTAACGACTCCATCATCCACGGTGGCTACAGATTCATCGGAAGAACTCCACGTCAGGCTATCTGTTGTATTGTCCGGGCCGTAGGTGGCTATAATTGTATCCTGTTGTTCAACATTTATTACAGAATAATCTTTACTAATTTGGAGGTTTTCAGCCGGTACTCGTTGAATGGTAACTGTAACGTTACATTCATCCATAGTTCCATTCGCATTTATAGCAGTAATGGTTGCTATACCTTCAGATATAGCAGTTACAACGCCATTATCATCTACAGTAGCAACGGATTCATCTGAAGAACTCCAGGTTGTATCTTTGGGATCCGTTGTATAATCTGGAATAAAGGTGATTGTAAGCTGTTTTGTTTCCCCTTTATCAAGTTCTAAATTATGTTCATTCAGCGTCCATTTGTTTAGTGATGCTGTAAAATTAACTTTACATTCGGCCTTTTTGTTGCCTACTTGAGCCGTAATAGTTGCGGTTCCAGGGCCTTCGGCTACAACTAATGCAGTTTCTTGATCCTCGCCCGTACCGGTTACTCTTACAACATTTTCATCGCTGGAAGACCAGGTAACTTTCTTGTCATCGGTCGTTTCAACCGGATTATAAGTGACGGTCAATGTCGTTTCATCCTGAAGCGTGATATCCCAGTTCAAGTTCTGCTCGGATAAAGTAATACTTTCCAGCGGAACAGGTGTATAGACTTTGATCTTGCATGATGCAGATTTTTTGCCTACAGCAGCCGTTATGGTGGCAGTTCCATCGGAAACAGCAGTTACAACGCCGTTTTTCACGGTCGCGATTGTTTCATCTGAAGAAGTCCAGGTGATATCCTTATTATCTGTTGTATTTGATGGAGAATAGGTTACCTTTAAGGTATCTGTTTGGCCTTTTTCAAGTTTAAGGCTTGTGTTATTAAGGCTGATTGACTGCAATGGTATTTCTTTTTTCTTGACCGTAACGGCACATGTAGCTTTTTTGCCATTGACCATTGCTGTGATAGTTGCAGTACCTGCCCCCTTTGCAAGAATAGTGCCGTTTTTCACAGTGGCCACCTTTGTGTTGCTGGAAGTCCAGCTTACATCTTTGGAAACAGTAGTATTTTTCGGGTTATAGTTCACAGTTAACGTAGACTTATTGCCTTCTGTAAGGGATAAGTTCTTTTGATTGAGACTAATCGACTTTAATGCGACAGTCTTTTTCTTTGACCTATCCCATTTTCCATTACCATCCACATATTTATTGCCGATCCACTGATTGATCGCCATTGCTCCACTACCAGTCAAGTAATAATCCCCGACCCATTTGTCTTCTGCCATAGCACCAGAATTTTCGAGATAATACCATGTGCTGCCTAATTGCAGCCATCCGGTCTGCATCCAGCCGCTGCCATCAAAATGATACCATTTGCCATTTATCTTTTCCCAGGCATTTCTTGTGTATCCGCCATCTGAATGCCGGTACCACCAGCGGGAACCAGATTGGATCCAATGGGCAGGCTGATAGGATTGGATCCAGGCTCCTGAACCATCGACATAATATTGGCCGATCCAGGTATTGGCAGCCATAGCGCCAGAGTCATACATGTAATAGCATTTTCCGTTAATCCAATGCCAGCCGCTTTCCAACATAGAGCCAGAACCATTCATGTAATACCATTTACCGCCGATCTTTTGCCAGCCTGTCGTCATGTATCCTGCCCCATTGAAATAGTACCATTTACCGTCGATTTTCTTCCACTGGTTAGCCGGCCATCTGCCATCGTCTTCCTGCCACCACCAGCCAGTGCTGTTTTGCTTCCAGGATGCTGCATTGACATCTAGAAGAGCTGCCGGAGTTGAAGCAAGCACTGCACCTGTAAGGCAGACCAACAAGCCTCTTGTTAAAACCTTTTTGATTTTCATAAAATCCTCCTATTTCAATTCCCGTTGTCAAGTATATTATATTTATAATGTATTATATAAAATATAAGAGCATCGAACCGCCACCATTACTATGGCGATTCAATACTCTCAGTATAGCATATTGTGTAATTATTTTATAGTATTTACAACCATACTATTATGAGAAAGTTTGTCATAATGCGTCTTATGATTCTCAAAGGTCATTTCTCCGTCTTCAGCTGTAAGATCCGCTGATACATCGGCATCAATTTTCACAAATCCGTTGATCGTCTCCAGATTTTTTTTGGTAACAGTAATGTTATTTGTTTGCGCCGTTGCATCTGTCAGTATGTAGCGTAAGATGCTGCCCTCTTCATAAATCTTATAGTTTCCAGCCGGAATATCAGCAATGGTAGTGCTCAATGTAACGTAGCCATTTGTGCTGTGCTTTGTCACATAATCTTCCGTAAACTCCACTGAACGATGATAGGTGTGGGACACGCCATTGATGTCTTCGCCCTGCACGGTGAATAAGAAGGTGGGGTTGCCATGTGCCCATGTAATCTCATCAGCCTTGATTTTTTTATTAATGGTAAGATTTCTCGTATGATAATTTGGGGCTTCATAAGATAACGTCTGCGTTCCATCTTTTGTGACGGTAATTTCTTTACTCCATGGGCACTTATAACCATTAGGCAATTTAGTTTCCAACACTTTGAATTTGCCTTCATTATCCTCTGTTTTTACAACAGGTGTTTTAGTCTGATAAACCTTAAGTCTCGCATCATAGATAAGAGTTTGAAGTTCTTTTATTTTATAAGCCTTATCTGCCTTACTCCATTCATATACCTTAAACTCTGCTCCTGTTAATGAAGCTCCCGTATCCGCGTCTACTTTCATAACTCTTATTATTGCTTCCGGTGTTAAAGATGAATCCTTAAAAATGGTTGCATTCGGCACTCCATCGTATGTAAATCCATTTGCAGTTAGCTGTATTTCCCTGCCACCGTGCTTATCATAATTTGTAGTATCTGCTGAATTTTCTAACACATATTGGTTCGAATACCCGGCAGGGGCTTTGTCCTCCTTTATCAAAAACCAACCGTCTTTTGTGGTTGTATAATCTATGCCTGAATAGGTATATGTGCCATTACCGTTGTCCTTAAAATTTCCCAGTTTTTTATTGTAGGAGGTGCCGTTGTAGCTCCATAGTGAAAATGTTGCTCCTTTTAAAGCGGCTTTTGTTTCGGCATCCTGCTTTTTGATATTTAAAGAAAATTTCTTTTTCGGGATGGACTTACTAAAAGAAGCCGTTTTTGTAAAGTTGCCTGCAGCGGTTGTATACGACCAAAGCACTATATTTTGGTATGCGGCATTGGAAGAGGGTGAATAGATAGCGCCTCCCCAATACCTGGGGGCTGTTACAGTCGCTTTCGCTGTTATGGTCTTACCAGTTAATTGATAAGATTTATATTGGTCTGACGTGACAAACAGCCTAAAAGCACTATAGGTTTTATTGTCCTTTTTTTGCACCGTCGAACCAGGTGCAGATACTATTAAACTTTTGATCTGCTCCTTCATATCCATATCGTAAACCGTTTTCAATGCCGGCGTGGAATAGCCTGTGGCATATCCACCAGAAACGCTTGCAAAATTGGATGGATCACTGACAGTAAAGGATGCACTGGCACTGGCATCAAACCAGCCATCACTTGTAAAGCTGGTGTAATTTGAACTGTCATTTGCGTCATTTACTATTTTATTGATCCTGTCTTTTGCAAGTGCTTTCTCAGTGGCTGTTGCTCCGGATGCGTCATTGATCGCATTAGCAGCGGCATTATAAGTAAATTCACCGTTTAAAATATGGATGGCAACCTGCGTAACAAAATAATCCAATCTCCAATCACCGGTTGAGTAGCCGCTCCAACGGCAGGGTTCCCCCCAAAACATAGCTCCATAATACATGGCATATGAAACTTTCTTATTTGCCCAAGAGCCTGTATAGTTCATAACATGGTCTACCGGAGAGGACTTTTTAAATTCAGTACAATAAACATAGCGCCATTTGCCATCCATATCCGGGGTTTGGTTATCGTTTTTAATATATTTGATACCCATGCCTAATTGAGGATATGAAGCTGAGCCTGTGCCAACATCGGTATAAAATTTGTCATAACGTTCATTTGTTACCGGCAATGAACTACTATGATTCGCTGAACGCAGGTATTTCGCTGCTGGATTTGTTTCCAGCTGAAATATTTCACCTTCCGGCCCAGCGATCAGATCCATTACTTCTTCTTTTCTTTTCATCCATTCTTCATCCTGGACCTCATCTGCTTTAGGATCAGGATCCGGGATATCAGCATTTTCTAAAGGCGGCATAGTTTCTATGGTGTGTTCGTTCCCACCCGCAGCATCTGTATCTTTCTGTCCGGGTTCCTCTGGGTCAGAAGAAGTCTCCCCACCGTTTGGGCTTTTATTCTCGCATTCTATAGAGGTATCGTCGTTTTTTCCCTCGGTTAAGGAAGGCTGCAATTGGGACCCTTGTTCTGGTCCCTGTTGCTTTTGCCCATTATCTGTATCTATTTTGAGTTCCTCTTCCGAAGATCCCGCTGTCCCTGTATCAGTTGTAAAAATGCTGGGATCCGTTGGTTCCGCGCCAAAAACAGAAATATTTGTAGACAGGATGACGGTGCAAAGCAGTAAGGACAATATGGTTTTTTTTAATTTAAGCATCTTCATTTTTTACCTCCTTCGCCTTGGATCCTATGTTTACAATTTCAAGGAAGATGAGCATAGCAATGATGGTTGCGATCGCTATCAAGGCTTCACGCTGCTGTAAGGCTTCGACGGCATAACCTATGTAAGGTACTGCAAACATAGCCTTACCTACAAATTGTTCCGGTGAAACCGGGGCAAGATCTTGATCGTCATTTGCATCTCCTTTTGTTATGTAATTGCCTTTAGCATCGAAAGCAATGACACGATGCAGGATAAGTGCATCATTCGACAACTTGTAAGAAATGATATCGTTGGCCTCTACCTCATATTTATCTGCTCTCCTGTCCACGAAGCATATGCTGCCTGTAGGAATAGAGGGTTCCATACTTCCTGAGAGTACAATATCTGGTGTAATGCCAAAGAAGCGTGGAACTGCAAAGACAAGAAAAGAAAGAAAAAGTAAGGCCAGGATGAAAATCTCCCATATTTTTGTGATCACATGAAATGCTTTTTTCATAGGCAGCTATTTCCTCTTCTTTTTCATTACAATAAGGAAGACAACAGCTATGACAAGGACCGCCGCCCAAATAATGGCTTCAACAGAAAGTTTGTCACCTGTTTTCACGGGAGCTGGTCTTTCCTTTTCTTCCGCTACAGTCTTGAAGTACCACTTCACCTTACCAGTATTGAGTGTATATTTATTATCCAGCTCTTTAGGCATAGATACCTGGAAGGTGACTTTTTGGTCTTTTCCTTTTTCCAGTTTACAGAGTTCTATGTATCCCTTTAAATCCTTAGAATCCAATGGACCGTAATAAACTTGTTTCCCATCTGCTGTGATGGTGAGCTGCATCTTATCCAGAAGGTCGTTGTCAGGTTCCAGGACCTCTGTCTTGAAGTAAAAAGCCTGCTCCTTTTCTGCGTCGTTTTTCATGGTAAACGTTCCGTCCATACTGTCTCCAGGAGTCAGTGTGGCAAAGCCAGAGAAGAAGTCTTCCGGGCTGGCGATCAGCTTTTTGCTGTCCCCTTCATAGACAACGGAAAGTTCTGCATCCGAAATTGCTTTAAATGTAGTGACGTCATATCCATCTTCATGGATGCATTCCTGTATTTCATAATCCTTCCCCTCTTCTCCCCATGGAGTCTGGCTCTCAAAATCCGGGTTGAAATTTTCTGACTGGATAGCATCAATTTTCACAGTGATATCCCAGTCGTTCATGGTATAATGATCAACAACTTTATCATCTTTATCATATTTGGTGTCCCATTCTGCAGGAACTGTGATGGTATCAAACAGATCTGTGCTCTGGTTTGATCGAAATACGTTTGTATAATAATAATACTCTCCTCTTTGCACCCAGCCTTCAGAAAAGCCCGAAATATCCTCTTCTGTTATGGGACGCTCCACCTCATATTTGCTTGTAATGTCAACGCTCGCCCGTATATAACAGTCAATAGCCTTATTGGTGATCCGGGGAATGTGAGATATTTTCATCCCCGGCATGAGCATTTGTGGGCCTCTGTCCTCATCCACAGGGATGAGCCCATTACCTTTCTGTGCATAGGTCTCCAGATCAATATTTACAACAGACGTAGTAATATGATTCGTGACGGATGTTTCCGACTGGCTGGCAGCCACTACTGCGATACCTGCCATAGTCACCATACCGATACACAGTGCTGCCAAAAGATGTTTATGCTTCATGGATATCCCCCCTTTCAATGTGTCAGGCCTTTAAAGGCTTCCAGATATTGTGCGTCCGTATAGCCATCAGATTGCACAGACTCGGAATATACAATAATATCAAAGTCATCTAATCCATCCAAATCCGCATTATCTGCTATCTTTACGGTTTTCATTAAGGATGATGTACTCACATTGACTGGCAGGATATGTTTATAGTAATAATATCCATCCGTATTATTTTTTTCCCAGTCCGCAGTATTGATATCCAACGCGGAAACCGATCCTGCATCATCATTGGAAAATAAGATCTTTGTCCGCACAAAGCACGGCACATCCCCTGTATTTTTTACTTTTACATCCTTCTCCACTGTCCCTCCGGGTTTTGGATCCGGATCTGGGAAATGCTCATCCGTTTCGATCACATTTTCACCGAAGGTAAAACGGTTTATTTTCCCCGTTTGGGCGGACAGATAAGCAAAGATCCCGGTACAGGCCATGATGGAAATGAGAAGAGCGACAATGCCGATCATAATTTTTTTATTTTTTCCCATCGGTTACCTCCTTAAAGCATGAGTCCCTCACGGCTCACAGTGAGGACTCGTGAGGAACTCATACAAGATCAGTTATATTTTTCTGTGATACTGTTCTGGTTCGTATATACTGTCCAGACATCTGCAGGAGCTGTCTTGCCGCCATTCAGATCGCTGGTCTGGATGGCATATGCATGGATCGGCATCTCAAATTTCTGCTGTTCCAGCCCCTGCCCTTCAATGGCGTTTGCAGTTGTCACTTCTGAGAAGATCGGAGTGGTAGCTTTTCCGGCCTCCAATGCTGTGCATACGTTGCTTGCAGCATAAGCATATAAATATCTGTGTGCAATAACGCCTGAACCATCCCTAACATCATAGGTACCCATTTTCACCCAGCCGGGATTTACGGTATAAGAATACAGATCTGTCAGTGCTGCTGGTTTCCGGGTTCCATCTGCATTCGCTACGATAATGTTCCGGCAAGGCACCTCCACCGTTGCAAAAATAAAGGCTTCGTTGATCCCGGTATTTGTGATGACCGGGTCTTTTACGATAGTCTTATTTGGTGTCAGGTCTTCTGCCTGATCCGGTATACCATTATTATCTTTGTCCGGATATTTGTCCCATTCCGGTTCTGTCAGGTCTACTGTCACCTTACCAACGGTGAATTTGTTTGTCTGCGTGTCCGTATCCGTGAAATATGCGGATATGCCTCCAATGCTCATGATCGTGATCAATCCTAAAGAAACTGCTAATCCTTTTACTGTCTTGTTCTTCATACATTCTACTCCTTTATACTTTTTTCTTTTTACGGGTTCTACATTTTTTGTACATTTTCTAGCTCAACGGCACTCACTCCTCTGCGAATAAAATAGGCCTTAATCTTTCGGCCTTTATTTATAAAAAAAGGCCCTTCAGGATTTCTCCACAGGGCCTTTTCTTATCGCTTTTGTCTCTTTTACAATTATATCGTACCATATACCAATCTGTTTTGTTGGTTTAAATCGGTTTATTTCAGTATGCACTGGTAGAATAAGATCAAATATCATCAAAATTTATGGTTTCTTTATTTTTTAAGATTTCAATAGCTTTTTTATGATATGGATTATCATTCAGACGCAAAAAGCATCTATAATCGTCCACGTTTTTCCACTGTTCCACGAAAAAAGGCACTGGATCCTCTCCAATGCCTTTTTCTTATAACCTTTTTACTGGTTTTTTCATCTTTTCCTTCTTTTCTGGTTCTTTCGCCTCGGGCATACCGGGCATATACAGCCGTTTTAGCTTCAATATGTCATCAATCTGCTCATTTACAACCTCTTCTAAGATTTTGAGCCGCTCCTCCGGAAGATGGCAGGGATGTTCCCGGTCAAACCGGAACCCCTTCAGGTTGATCAGATCCGCCCGGATGGCCGGGGTAAGGGCCGCATGGGCGACCTCATTAAAGTCTTCCCCGATCCGGGTAGGCCGGGTGGACAGATATTCCTGCAGATGATCAAACTCCGCCTGCTCCGCATAAGGAAGCAGTGCCTGGTTGTGATCGAATACTGGTGCCATCCCCGAAACCTGCATCGTATCCGTATCAAACAGCATCCCATAATTGCCGGCATGGCGATCCGTATTTAGGACAAGCGCATCCAATACCAGCATCCTCCGGAAATCTTCTTCTGCATCATGCCGGGACATATAATCCATCACATTTGTGAGGTTATACTCTCCCTGGATACAGCGATAGATCGGAGCAAAGCCCTCCTGCTCACTGGTAAACAACGGGCACTTAGATGCCAGGCTTCCCCGATACCGGACAACGGTATATGGAACATGCCGTCTGCAGATCCTGCTGGCGATCTCTGCGGCATAGGCTTCAGAAAAAGGTTCCAGCCCTGTGTTCCTGCCGCCTGTACTCCCGCGCTTGTACAGGAAGATATTTCCTTCCTCTTCCCGTACCCAGCATTTCGCATAGGCACCGCTCGTTTCAAATTCTGGTGAAGTCGTAGAAAACTGCTCTCCGTATAGGCCGCCCTCAAAAGCGATCTTTGCGATCGCGTCATTGAACGGGTTTCTATACAGAGATACATCCGCCCACTTAAAAGAGCTGTCTATTGGCTTGACCCAGAAAGTATCGTTCAGGCTCAATGCATGTGTGATCTTTAAAAAGCCGTCAATTCGGGAGCAGCCGCACTGCCGCATCAATTCCGCAATGTGCTCCCTATGCTTCGGTGCCTGCCGCTGCTCCACCCATGTATGGATGGATGAAAAACCGATCGGCAGTTCCTCAGCTGAAACGTTGCAGGCCGCCTCTTTTAAAAGGATACTTCCCAAAGCTCCGCTGGTGCAGGCAAATGTCAGAAGCACCTTATCCTTATTCATCAGGCAGTATCGTTCATCCACTTTGTTTTCCTCCTTCCTCTGTATCCCCCTCACAATTTTCCTTTATTATATCCATATCCTGACCAATCCGCAATCCTTTATTCGATACGTGCTTCAAATGTTTTCACCAATTCTTCCACCTCCTGCAGCTTTTTCAGTACCAGTTCCGCATCCCCCCTGAACATGACGCCCCGGTTTGTGCTGGCTGCGATCTGGTTGATGAGGACTCCTATCTTCCGGATCTGATAATTCAGGTTCTTTAATTCCCTTGCGACTGCGATGGAATGCTTCAGGTCATCAGAAAAGATACAGGCCCGGATATATTCAGACATGTTGTCCGGACGGTCAGAGCCTTTTACTTTTTTAAGGAATGTCTGGTATTCATTTGCGGTCAGTCTGGCCTTCACGATACACACCCTTGTTTCTTCCTTCATTTATCTCCTTTATTCGTCCCCTTTCAGATACCTCTGCTCAATAACTGCCCGGATGGCGTCCGGATGCTTTTCCGGATAAGTTCCGGATTTCACGCCATCCTTCATGACTATTTCCGGATGACTTCCGGATGTTCTTCCGGATAAGTTCCGGATTTCACGTCTCCCTTCATGGCTATTTCCGGATGACTTCCGGATGTTCTTCCGGATAAGTTCCGGATTTCACGTCTCCCTTCATGGCTATTTCCGGATAAGTTCCGGTATTTTTTCCGGATGTCTTCCGGATTCCTCCCCCTCTTTCCTGGGCATTTCCGGATAACTTCCGGTATTTCTTCCGGATACTCTGTTTCTTCCTCCATTCTTTCCGGATGACTTCCGGTTTTTTTACCGGAACCTATCCGGATTTTCTCCCCAAAAAGCATACGCAAAAACCATAGGTTTTTGGCAAGTTACGCATTTTGTGCCACAAAACGCGACTTGTTAGGGGATTCCTCCCCTAATACCCCGGCGTTCCCACGCCCCTGTAGGTTTTTCTATCCATTATGTACTGTATAATCCGTAATCACTCCGGATGGTGCACATCTGGCTGTCCAGCCAGAAGAGCATATCCCATTCAATATCTTGTTCCAACATTTCCAGGCTTACAAGGAACCTATATGCATCTTCCAGCAGATCATCCAGGGATAGAAGCTTTTTTGCCAGATCCGGGATCTGTTCGATCGCATAGGAGTACCTTAAGCAGTATCGGTATATCTGGATCTTCCGTGAGATCTCCCCGCTTAATTGAAAAAGCTCTTCTGGCCCAAGCAGGAGATATCGCCTCTTCATCCGCTTATAATCTTCCTCCAATTTTTTCTGCAGTTTCATCCCTTATTCCCCACTATTCCTTTTTGGTCTTATCTTTCGCTGCCTTGGCCGGCAGGTCATCCACCTTGTCCTCATTCTCCTCTGCCTGTTTCAGCACCTCTTCCCGGGTTCCTTCCACACGTTCAAATTTCCAATCGGCCCCCCGCATCTCTGCTGTCGCAAGGACAATGGTCTCTTTCTTGTCATTCAGGACGATAAAAAAGCTCTCCTCATCCTTTGATATCCATTGATCATAGGCCAGGAACTCCCCTTTTGTCGCCTCTATCCCTTCCTTGTCGCAGTATCTTTTCAGACTGGATGTGAGCAGGTAAGAATAAGGTTCCAGATCCGGACGCCCCTTCCTTGCGCAGATCCTGTCAATGGTCTTATTCTTGTCCTGAAGCACTGGTATGCCATTCTCTATCCGTTCTGCTTTCTGCTCATCTGTCAGTTCCCGCCATTTGGATTCGCTAGCATACGGGGTATATGAAAGCCCGCCTTTTGCCTTCTCCACACGGGAATACTCTTTCTTATCCTCCTGTTTCCGGGTATCTTCTTTATCATCCGGATTGGCAGCTTTCGGCCATTCTTCCTTATTTTGTTCTTTCTTATTCTGTTCTTCCTTGTCTGGTTCCTCTGTGCTTATGACTGTCTCCGGCTCCTTCCCTGCCGCTTCTTCCGGTGCCGGTTTCGTCCGGCCCATACTGCCCATGACAGTCAGGATCACCAGGATGGCCAATGCCAGGATCCCGCCGGCAATGGTAAACTTCGCTTTTCTATTCTCTTTTGTTTCCTTCTCATCCCGCATAATGGTTTACCCCCTATCTTTTTGGTTCAAATATCCAATATTGTCTGCAAGTGCTGTTGATCTCTGCATACAGGTCAAATGGACGTGTATTATACTGTTTCTGTGTGTTGTCATTCGGGTCATTTACCAGGATCTTCCCCTCCGCGGTGATCCCCCGCAGGACGATATAATGACCGCCTCCGGTAAACAGCCCCGGCCCTTGTGAAGAAATGACCGGACGGCCTTCCTGAAGCGCCCGCAGGACCGCTTCCGGGCTTGTGGTCGTTGTCACTGGCCCAATCCCATAGTGCGCCGCAGCTTCCTCGAAAAAATTCCAGCTGGTCCCCTGCCCTGGCACATAGTAGCTGTTGCCGCACCAGGCCACCACATCTGCAGGGGAGATCGCCTCGTTTCTCAAATAACTGACCACCATAGAAAAAGAGGCAGGCCCACATCCATATCCTGCGATCGTACCGCGCCCATAGGGTTCCTGATAGTCGTTCTGGTTATAGACCGGGATCGGCAGCCCTCCTTCCGGCAAGGCACCAGTGCCCTGTTTGATGGTATAATAACGCAGCACATGCTCCGGGTAATATTGATCCCCATAGCTCCAGGGTCCTGCCGGATGATTTGGATCTGCCCTCTGTCCCCATCCCGTGCCTGCAGCAAACTCACAGGCCGTTCCAAAGCTCCACTCAAAATAGCCTTTCCTCTGCATCCACTGGATATAGCCTGGACCAAAATTATAGCCCTGCAGGGCGATCCGGATGTTCACCATATCCGTGCTGCCCGTTACCCCTGCCAAAGTCAAGGCATTCTTTAATTCCTGTACCCCGCACGCAATGCTGTAGGCAGGGTCCGCGATCCCATTCGGCACATGTGGGTACCTGGTGTTATAAGCCCCCTCCGCTGCCTGCATCGGGTCTGTCCCCTGTCCGCCTGATTCCTGCATCATGACTGCAAGGATCAATTCCACGTACTGGGACATCCCGTACTGCCCTGCTACTTCCCGGACAGCTGCCCGATAGCCCTCCACTTCCTGGCTCAGGCCAGTGGCCTGTGCGCTGCCTGACTGCATGGAACCAAAAATCCCTATTATAGCCAAAACCAGGATCAAAAAGATAGAAAGCAGGATCCCCGCCGGGCTGAAGGCCATGACCGCGCTTACTATGGCCCGGCCGATCCTTCCAGCGATCCTCCTCGCCGCTCTCCTTACTGGCGCAGTGCCTTGGCGGACAGCCTTCTGCTGTTGCCGGTTCGCCTCTTCCTGTTCTCCTGCCTGCAGCCTCTGGCCTGCGATCGCCCTGCCGGCCGCCCCTCCGTCCCGCAGGATCTTCCGCATGACACGGCGGCTAAGCCTGCGGTTCTGAGATGCCCCTTCATATACCGGCTTGGACCCCTCTATTGCTGCTGACCCCGGTTCAGGGGCTTGTGCTGCATCCTGGCCCCCTAATGCCATATACTGGACGGTTCCCTGCCGGTTTTGTCTTTGTATCCTTTGCACCTGTGTGCTTTGTGTTTGTGGGCTTTGCCGCCCTGGCTTTTGGATGGTGTCTGCCTCCACGCTGTCTGGCTGTGTGATCCTGTCTTTTAGCCAGCCGGTTCTCTGTTGGGAACCTTCCTGTTCATATTGTGCCGCTTCCTCCTTCAGCATCGCATCCTGCATCCCCGCCTCCCGCTGGATGTCCCTTCCCCACTGCCTCTCTGCAGCCTTCTTTGAAAGGACTGCCCCATACCTGGCCTGGTTCAGGAGCCTTTCCTTTTTTGCCTCCGGCATCTGCATCCAGATACTTGCTGCCCGGCTGTCCGGAAGCTGCAGCAAAGCGCCGGCCCCTGTTTTTTTCCTGATCTTCCTCCCCCGTATCTGCAGGACAGCGGCCTTCCCTACGCTCCTCGCCCGTTTACGGAGCCTGGTGTTCTCCCGCTGCTGGATCTTCATATCCCGCCTCCTTCTTTCTGGCTGCACGTTCGTGGAAATTCGTGGAATAGATCTCATACAGCGGATTCTTTTTGTCTATATAGGCATCACACTGCAAGATCTGGTCCCCGCAGACGATCAGGCACTGCCCTGGCTCTGGGTTCGCCAGCTCCCTGAATTCTGCATTTGACAGCTCTAAGATTTTACTTAGGGCATTCCGGTCACTGCCTCCCTGGTCTAACAGGATCTTCAATTCACAATTCGATACCATATCCTTCACCCTGGCGTTCGCCAGTGCTGCAGATACATTCTGGAAACATACCGTACAGATACCTCCATATTTCCGGTATGTGATGAACGCATGCAGGAGCTGCTCTGTGGAGCTTTCCTTCTGGCAGACATATTGTGCCTCATCACAGATAAATCTGGTCGCTTTCTGCAGGCTGACATTATAGTCCATCCGCATAGAGAGCAGGTGCATGACCGTGATCATGCAGGTCTCCCACATGCTGTCTGATACATTCTTCATGCCAAAGACCACAAGCCTGGAATTGATGTCCAGGTTACTGTCATATGCAAACATATCAAAGGTGCCGTCGGTATAGGCCTCTAAAGATCCATACAGCTCCCGTGCTTCCGGCTCTGCCTGCTCCTTTAGGATGTCACGGAAATCGGACAGTAGAGGAGACCTGGGTTTTAACGAGTGGAAGGCTTCCTGATAGAGCTTCTTGATGCAGCGCACCACCAGCGTTTTATGGAAACCGTTCGGCACGGTCCCTTTCAGGCAGGAATAGACAAATGCCTCAATGAAATCTGCTTTCATGGCAACGAATCTGTCCTGTACCTTTGGATCCGTGGAATACAGCACTTCATCCGGCACCTCAAAAGGATTCAAATGAAGCCCTGAGCTGGGTGTCAGATCAAAGAACTGCCCTCCAAAATGGGCGGTGACATACTCCATCTCATTTTGTGGATCGATCATAAAGATATCATCGTCCGTTGCAATATAGGCCTGGCCAATCTCTGTCAGCTTCAAAATGAACGATTTCCCGGAACCAGTATGGCCTATGATGCAGCCATTGCTGTTCTTTAGTTTCTTGCGGTCGATCATGATGATGTTCTTTGTCAGCTTGTTCATCCCGTAAAAGGTCCCTCCCGGCTGGATGACATCACGGGCATGGAAGGGCTGGAAGGCAACCATGGATGAGGTCAGCATGGAACGCATATGGTCTACACGCCTGGCCCCTGTCGGGAGCAGTGTATTGAGCGCCTGGGCCTGCTGGTTGTAATCAATGACGAACTGCAGCCCCATCCCGGCCCCGATCAGTTTCAGGGTCTCCACGTTCTCCTTCAGTTCCTCTGGTGTCCTGCCCCTTACTGCGGCCAGCATCTGCATGAAGAAGCCGTTCTCGTCGTTCTCATCCACCTGGTCCATGTAGTCCTCTAATTCTTCTTTTGTTTTGACCTTCCGGTAAGAAGGGCCCGAAGAAAAGTTTTTATTCTTCGCGTTCAGCTGCATCTCCTGATTGATCGCCACCTCATTATTCAAAGAGATGGATTCCATCTTTCCCTTTAAGATATTCCGTGGGATACATGCACAGTCAATGGTCACGCTGCAGAAATACGACACGTTGGTAAGGCTGGAAAGCACCTTGCTTTCATCCAGGGTGTTCGGAAGCCCGGGCACAAAGAGGATCTGCATATATTCATCTCCAAACTCCAATCTCTTCTCTTCATTGTTAAAACTATATGGGACGATCTCATTTCTCCAGTCACGGCCGCTTTCCATAAGGCTTTCAAATGACAGCTTTGGCCAGCTGTCCCTATGGAAGAACCGGTGCAGCATCTCCAGACGCTTCCCTGCATCCAGTGGGGCCAGCCGGCTTCTCATGGACAGGAAGACGGGGGAAACCGCTGTTTCCAGGACATTGAAATAAGCCCTGGCATCTTCATATCTCTGTCTTCTGCAGGTGACGGTCAGATACCGTTTCTTTTTGATCTGCGGGTTCCCCTTTTTAAGGACATCCTGTATCAAACGGTTATTGGCCTCTACAAGCTCTGCAAGACCCTTTCCCTCCTCTCTGGTGAGCAGGGCCTCCTGCTCTACCTCCTCCATATCCCTTGGCTCATTGACCACATGCATCTTGAAATCTACATTCATGGAATTCAGGAATTTACAGAAGGACAGGCAGATGTTCTCCCTTTCCCCCTCATCCTTGTTCACGTAATTGATGTCAGAGAACTCATATACCCTGTCAAACATGCGCATCCGCTTCCCTGCTGTATTGTTCTTCTCAATCTCAAAGATCCCATCCGGATGCACCTTTGCAATGTCAAGCAGCTCCTGGATGCAGGCCGGTGTCTGGTAGACTGGCTCTGTGAACCTTTTGCATTGGACAAAATCCTTCGCTTTATTGAAACTCATTCACTTGCTCCTCTCCTTTCTTTTTTCTGCTGTCTTAGACAGGCCCTGACATATTTCCGGTGCAGTCTCTTTTGTTTCTTGAAGCTTTTGCATTTTGGTACTTTGCCGGCTTTCATCCCGCCTGTCACTGGCTGATATTCCCCCGCCCGGTAATGAAGCGTCCCTGTAGCCTTCCGGTATTTGACTGCCGCCAGATGTTCCCTTAAGGTCAATCCGTTTTTAGACTGCCAGAATCCTGCGATCATGATCGGTGCCCCAACTGGCACGCTGATATATACAGCCAGTACAGGGGAAATCCCAATATAGCGCCACAAAAACAAGCAGACCGAGACGATCAACACAAGGCCTGCCAGGACATATTTCGCTTCATGCAGCGTAAATCCCTTGTACACGGTTTCCCGATAGTCATGTTCAAAATCTTTATTGATCGGTATATTCATCTTGCTCTCCTTCCTTAGAAACCGAACGCGCGCCGGATCATGCTATCTACAGCCTTCACGGAGCCTACCGCCAAAAGGATGGTCAGCATGCTCTGGGCCATGTTCCAGAGGGTTTCAACTGCTCCCAGCCAGTCTGGGACAGGGATCAGGAAACCGTTGCTGTTTATAATGGCTGCGCACAGCCGGAGCACCAGCGCTGTGCCGGCAAATTCCCCAAACGCGCAAAGGATCGTCTTAAACCAGTTTTCGGCTGATCTTGAAGCCCCCTCCGGTCCCGCAACAGTTGCTAATGCCAAAGGCCCCGTCACAATATAAAAAAACACCTTTATAAAAATGCCATAGACATGCAGGACCAACAGCAGGCCCGCCGCAATCGCCACGATCATAAACGCAGCGCATACAAAGAAGCCAATGACCAGGGTGTCTGAATCCCAGTCGTCTACACTGGTCTCCTGCAAAGCCACAGAAGCAGCTCCCTCTGGTGCTACGATCTGAAAAACCCCCTGCATGATCTCGGCCACTCCATTGATGATGTTCTTTATATTCACGATCAGAAAATTGCCAAGGATAAATTTGATCAGCATTGTCATGACTGTCTCAATGGTCTGGTTATTTCTCAGGTCTGCTGACTGTTTACAAAAATTTGCAAAGAATAAAAGGTTGAATAGAGAAGCCCCTATGACCATCATGAGATCCATCAAAGTCATGCTCACATTCCAAAGGCTCCCGTCAGCAACCTGTGACGGGGCCGATCCAAGAAGGGCCATTGCCGCATCTGAAAACGTATTCCAGCAGGTATATCCCATTTTCACAAACGCTTTACCGCTCAGAAGGTCAAGCAGCCCGTCGAACATATGACTCTCCTCCTTCCTCTGCCTTTTTTAGGCGGATCATACCAGGACCACCAAAAGCTGCGGGGCCAGGGTCATGATCAGGCCGCCACCGATCCGTTCCAATGCCTGCGTCCGCATGCTGCCTTCCTGGGACTGCATGGAGCTGCCCAGCTGGAAGATCCCCCACAGGATCACCATGACACCGATCGAGGTCACCACGGCAGCCATGAGCTCCTTCGCGATATCAAACTTCGCAGTGATCGCCTGGGCACCGCTGCTTGCCAAAACGGGCATCAGATCCATGCTTATCATGGCTGCTGTCGTAAGGATTAAGGCTGCCATCCTTTTCACCCGGCATCTCCTCCTCCCTATACCCTCTGCCCCATGCTTCTCTTTCCTACAAAATGCCTCATTCCTCTTACTCATCCCTGTCTTTCCCCTTTCTGTATGCGATCACCCCGCCGATCAACAGGACAACGACTATGATCACCAGCCTTATCGCAATACTTTCTGCATTCGTCATATGCTTCTCCTTTCTGCTAAAACAGGGAGGTCCCGTCTGGGTCCTCCCTGCGGATTTAGGCATAAAAAAATCCGGCACTTTGTCCGGTTCTATTTCCCTCTGTCTTGCCTTTATGGTCCCCTGTCATCATGCGGACCTTTTCTTTTTCCAAACCAGCACACCGATCACCCCAGCCAAGGCCACGGCCCCTGCCGCTGCATAAGGGAATACGGATGTGGTATCGCCTGTCTTTACCGGCGCTGTGGCCGTCGTATCTGTCTTTTTGGGCTGTTCTGTATCTTTCTGAACTGGCAGCTTTGTGATCTTCACGGTCTGAGCCTCATCTTCGATATCCTCATGGGACGCCACTTCACGTCCTTGGAAATGCAGCTTTTCAAAGACAACGATCTCTTTTCCACCAAGGGCGGATCCGTCAAAGGTGAATTCCAGCTCCACGCTCCCATCCGCTTTCTCAGCTGTGAACGTCTTTTCTGCCGTTACTGTTTTGCCGTTTATCTGCAGCTCTTTTTTTGTCTCCTTATCCATCAGGGTTCCTTTTACTGTATATTCCTTCCCCGGGATCAGGTTTTTATAGGCTACGGTATCCACAATCGTGATCTTCTTATTCGCTGCCGCCTCTTTTTTACCTGTTGCTTTATCCTTTGCTGTGGTCCCGATCTTGATACTCTGATAGGTGACCGTCTGCCCTTTATCTTCGATATCCTCATGGGCCGCCACTTCACGTCCTTCAAAAAGGAGCTTTTCAAATACCACGATCTTTTTTCCACCAAGGGCGGATCCGTCGAAGGTGAATGCCAGCTCCACACTACCGTCCGCCTTTTCTGCCGTGAATGTCTTCTCCGCTGTTACCACTTTGCCATTTACCTGCAGCTCCTTCTCTGTCTCCTTATCCATCAGGGTTCCCTTTATGGTGTACTCTTTACCCGGGATCAGGTTCTTATACGTCACGGTATCCACGATCGTCACGTCCTTTACCGGGATCCCCTGGCTGCTTTCCGTATCCTTGTCTTTTGCTGTGGTGCCAATTTTGATACTCTGATAGGTGACCGTCTGTCCTTTATCTTCGATATCCTCATGGACTGCCACTTCACGTCCTTCAAAGAGGAGCTTTTCAAACACAACTACTTTTTTACCTGCCAGGGCAGAACCATCAAAAGTAAAGGTGATATCCACGCTGCCATCCGCTTTTTCGGCTGTGAACGTTTTTTCAGCCTTTACTGCTTTTCCGTCCACCTGCAGCTCCTTCTCTGTCTCCTGATCCATCAGGGTTCCCTTTATGGTGTACTCTTTACCCGGGATCAGGTTATAGTAGGAGACGGTATCTATGATGGTCACCTGTTTTGCCGGTATCCCCTCGTTTGTCCCTGTCTGCCCGTCCTTTGCTGTGGTCCCGATCTCGACCTGTTTTTCCAGATCATTTGTTACAGTCCCAAGGTTCACGGTATAGTTATCCCTCTTTATGCTGACATCAAATTTCACCAGCTTATGGCCGGCATTCGCTTCACACTGCAGCTCCTCAATGGTATAAACGCCATATGGGAGTGCCCCTTTTCCGTCATCCGGTTCAGAGCCCCCAAACCAGATCCCATCCTCCGGGGATTCCCCTTTGTTGGTATTCTGTGTATGTTTGTTCCATTCCGCGGCAGTGCTGTAATAACCATTTTCGTCCGTGATGAACACATGAGATTCCCCGGTGAGCTTGTTCGTGATAGAGAATTTCACGTTAGCCATCCGGTCCAGGGTCCCATCCTCAGCCTTGATCAGCTCGATGTCGCCCCGGATCACCTGGTCCGCACTCTCCACCGGATATACCTTGATCTCTTTGGCAGTATCCGATACGGTCACGGGATACTTGTTCCCGTCAAGCAGATAGCCTGCGGGGGCTTTTGTTTCCTTCACGTAATATTTCCCGTGGATCAGGTCTCCGGATACGGCTTTTCCATCCTCGTTCAGGGTAAGTACAGCAGCTTCCTGGTCTTTTTCATAGTCCCGGTTCTTCTCGGCTGCATAGACCGTATACTCTGCCCCGGCAAACCCTTTGTCGCTCGCCTGGCTATCCGGCTTCCCGGTCTCTTTATCGGACTTCTGGATGGAGATCCTGCCGTACACCGGCTGATCCTTACTGCCGACCGTTGCAGTCTCACCAGGTGTTACTTTTACCGGATAAGTGGTCCCATCTATGAAGTACCCTGCCGGGACTTTTGTCTCTTTGACGGTGTAATCCCCGACCGGAAGGTCTTTGAGGATCCCTTCTCCCTTTTTATCCGTAGTGATCGTCCCGGCCTTCTTGCCGGCTGCATCATAAATGGTATATTCTGCGCCGGCCACTGCCTTGCCGCTCTCGGAATCGGTCTTGCTCACCTTGATGTTTCCGGCCTTCTGCCAGGTAACGGATAAACTGGTCGTATGATCAGGATCTCTCCACCTCATAGTAATTAAATCCTGTACCTCGTCATCTGATGTTTTTAAGAACAATGGCTGGCAGTATCCCATGCTGCCTTTTAATATGCCCGTAGAAAAATCAGCAGCCCCATTCAAAGGCGCGGTAAGATAAAAGACATCTCCGCCCTTTACGGTCACTTCACCGCCGGCCTCCTCACCAGTAGTCTTGTTATGCAGCACTACCTGTTCCGGAAGTGAAAAGCTCACTGTGTTCCTGGCATCACCATTCACTGTGACCTCTTCCGTCTTCTGCTGGTCCCCTGTGATACTGGCCGTGATCGATTCTTTGCTGAAATAAATGTTCATGTCCGTGATCAGGTGTTCTGCAGCATAGTCTAATAATGGCTGGGCGAGCATCTGTCCGTTTTCATTGTCTCCACTGTACAGGACACTTAATGCAGAGCTTGTCCGCACAATCCCTTCCGCCTCATCTGTGAAGATGTTCCCTTTTCCATCCCACCCATAGTACAGGACTGTTTTGATCATGTCGTTATCATATGGATTCGTTTCAACTAATGTTCCGGTTTCCGGACTAAGTTTACTATGCTCTAAACAATACGCTCTTTCACCATCCACAAAAAAGCTGCCGACCATCCGTCCGGAGAACTCTACAGGCCCTAAATAATCAACCGTTGAGGTTTCTCCTGCAAAAACAGTGGTACTTCCACTTATCATAGTAGTTGCTGCAACGCAAAGGGACATCCCGAATGCCCCTGCTCTCTTTGCAATGTTTTTCCAATGCATGAAAATCTCCTCTCTACTTTTCTTGTTACCTACAACGAGTTTCCAGTTAATAGACCAATGGAATCACCCCCTTTCAAAGAATGCAATAAAAAAACGCATCGAATTAACGATACGTTTTTTCCATAAAATATAGAATAAATCACCAGTCGAAACCTTCTACAGTACCACCTTCCCAGGTTCCACCACCTTTTATATCTCCTCCATCTGTCCAAGTTGTTGTTACTGAAAAACTTTTATGCTCTTCTCCCATATAACCACCTGTTTTCTCACTTTGATTTCCAGATGGACTTTCTTCCGCAGTTCCGCCTGCTGTAGAGCTATCACCGGAAGACTCACTGCCGCCACTACTATAGGATTCAGATCCACCAGACCAGGAGTCTTCATTGCCTGAATATGTTTCACCTTCTGTATATCCGGAGGATGTACCTCCATCGGAATTTGATACCTGAGAGCCTGTGCCGTTCCCGGAAGCTTGTTTTCTCTGCTGTGATTCCTGGACTGCTTTCCGTTCCGCCTCTTCCTGGGCCGTCAGGGTCTGCTCCACGGTGGGAAGGTATCCCAGAAGCTCCGCTTTCAAGGTGTTTTCTGGAAGGCTATTCACGGCCTCCAGGACATCCTGGTACTGTTCACGGGTAACTCCATCCACCATAGCCCCGGTTTCCTTATCATAGATCATAAATACGGCCTCTCTGACGGCCTGCTGGCCTGCAAGGGCGTTCTGTGCTTCATCAACCTTTCCCATGTACTGTGAATAAAAGTCCGGCTTACTGGTCTTTAAGGCCTCCAGGCTGGTTTTCATCTTTGTCAAAAGATGATTGGCATCATCTCCCGGTACAGCCAGCTGACCCTCCGGATAAAGGCTGCCATAAGTTCCTACAATCTCAAACATAGCGGAAATATACTGGAACTCCTTCTCCAGGCTTTCAAATCTGGCTGCCTGCTCCTTGCTGGCATCCGGATCCGCTCCATACGTTTCCTTGAATGCATCCAGTTCCTTCTGTACCGCATCTATCTTATCCTGTGTAAGTCCATCCGCCGGCATCTTCATGTCCTCATTGGCATATAAGGCTATCATATTCTGTTCAATCGTATCCAGCTGTTTCTCTATTTCGGCCCTGGCTTCTGCAGCACGCTCCCGCTCTGCCTTCTCTGCAGCTTCTTTCTTTTCCTGCTCTATCTGCACCTGTTCCTGCCTCGTCTGCTCCTGTTGATAATTATATGCATATACAGCGCCACCGCTAATTCCTATTACTGCAACTGCAGTCACTGCCAGAAAAGTCATTTTTTTCTTTGTCATACTGTCCCTCCTTTGAGAATCTTTCTATACATTATACTTCCGAAACCCTCTTGTTTCTTCCTTCTTTTGGTAATTCTATCATAACACAAATGAAATTCCGTGTCGATGTCTAATGATGTCTAGTTAGTACACCCCTGTTTCAGGATATCCTTCGCAGATCTTGGATATTAATCCTATCGTATTTTTCTTTGACATCTTTGCACCATGCAACAAATAGATTTTTTATCTTAAATTGTAATGCCCCTAAACCGAACTTCTAAATATCAAATACAAAAATACATAGATGCATTTACAGAGCCACATATACGTCAGAAGGAATTGGATGCACGAAAGGGTCTGTATATATGGGAAAAGCGGTATAACACTGCCATGCTATACCGCTATCCTAAATTTAAAAGTATCTTTATGAAATCCCTAAAAAAAGGGTTCCTGGCAATCCTCCGGGAAAATCTCCACAAAGCACAGTAACGCCGGACCAGTCCGGGAAACATAATCCATATGTCATTTCGGCAAGAAACAGGGCATTGTGGATAAGCGTATTGCAAACACAAATTAATTAATACTACCACAGGCAGATTACTCATCTTTCTTTCTTATCTCCAGATATTTCACATAATCGTTACATGAAATCACGTCCCCGATCAATTTCCGGTTCTCCGGATTTCTTAGATTATAGAAATATACTGGCAAATGATCGATTTCTTCGCCCAGGTCATCATATATGGTACAAAACACTTTGTCGTATTCATTTTCTATTCTGCCCTCACCAAAGAAGCCTTCCATCAAATCTACTTCATTCTGGACATCGTCCGGCACCTCATGAATCTCACCCAGAACCATCTCATCTCCTATCGTCAAAGCAGGATACGCTTTACCCCTAATAGCATGGAGCGAGCCTTTCACATAAGCATAGCGCCGGAATGTATCATGAGCTTTGTAATAGTACTCATAATTATACATCCCCACACGAAGTGTCCCATATACAAACACTCTTCTCATCAGTGTGTTGCACCGCCCATCACCTTAATATCTGTGGGTGTGTCTACAATTGCCTCAATTGCGGCTTCAATACCCTCCACCAGTACACCCTGTGACATGGACGGCATATTCTTTTTATCTATTACCTGCTGGGGCAGGAAAGGAATATGGATAAAACCACTGCGCTTTCCAGGATATTTAGCTGCCAGCATATGACAGACCCCGTATGTCACATGGTTGCAGACAAAGGTACCCGCCGTATTGGATATGGATGCGGGAATTCCTCTGCTCTGAATCCGCTGAACCATGGCCTTGATCGGAATGGTTACAAAGTAAGCAGCCGGACCATCCGGATAAACAGGCTCGTCAATAATCTGATTTCCCTCATTGTCAGGAATACGGCAGTCATCCACATTGATACCTACCCGCTCTACGGTTATATCTGGTCTCCCGCCTGCCTGTCCGATAGACAAAACTACATCCGGGTCATATTTGACCACAGCCTCCTCGATTACCCGGAGGGACTTATGGCACACAGTGGGTATCTCCAGCTTGATAATCTCCGCCCCCGAGATATTATCTCTCAGTCTTTTTACCGTCTCAATGGCCGGATTTACCAGCTCTCCCCCGAAGGGGTCAAATCCTGTCACTAATATTTTCATTTCTTTCTCCTTATCTGAATCCAATTATAAGCATAAGAATAATGTGAACTACGATCATCATTAATGCCATAGGAACCTGCGCCTTAATAACAGACCACTTGGGATCCTTTGTCTCAAGTACCGCACAGGGAACAATATTAAAATTCGCCGCCATAGGTGTCATCAGCGTTCCGCAGTAACCTGCTGTCATACCAAGTGCACCGATTACCGCAGGATTCCCGCCCTGCATAATAACGAAGGGAACACCGATTCCTGCTGTAATAACAGTAAACGCGGCAAATGCATTTCCCATGATCATAGTGAAAATGACCATACCAAAAACATAGATTATAACTCCTATTACGATATTTCCTTTTGGAACAACCGAGGAAATCATATTAGAAATAACTTCACCCACACCAGCCTCTGAAAATACACTTCCCAGTGCGCCCAGCAGCTGAGGCAGCAAGCAGGCGGCTCCAACCTGCATAAGCAGACGTGAAGTATCTTCTCTTGTCTCACTTACCTTTGGTTTACAAATGACAAATGCCAAAATCAAGGCAAGTACACAGGCTACACCTGTCATAATTGCGCCATTCAGCGCTGTAGGAGTGACAACCCCCTCTGCATTCACAACATCATATTTCACAAAAGATAAAACCAGAGCAATAACACCAACGGTGACTGCCGGAATAAATATTTTCGTTCCGATTCTCTCGCTGGCCGCCTGCTTGGACTGTGCGGCAGCTTCCGCGAACTTACCCATTTTTACCTGTTTTGTAAGAGTCAGGCAGCCCATAACCAACAGCATTGCGCCGGTAACCACAGGAGGAAGAACTTTACCCAGCATGAAGATCAGCCCTGTCAGTGTCCAGAAAATAATTGTTCCGACTTTTGCCTCTTCGTTCTTTCTTGCACGGAAAGCAGTATCAAAACATACCAGTCCGCAGAGAACATAGAAAAATTCCGGCAAATATATACCTAAAAAATCTGTCATTATTTCTTTCCTCCCTTCACCTGTCTGTCAAACAGGAATACCTGTACCATCGTCAGGATGATCGAGATAATCATAACGAAAATAGAAGATGATGCAATACTGGAAAGTGTAACATCATATCCAGCCACGGCAAGCCCGGACTGAATCAGCACGACACCAGACGCTGCAGGAAAGCAGTTCTGCGCGAAGAAGTTACCATAGTTCTCAGATGCGGCTGAAAGACCTTTTACTTTCTCATCTTCCTTTTCTGTCAGCCTGCATCCCTTGGATGCTTCTGCAGCCGCAGCGGTCATCGGTAGGATCAGAGGGCGAATAAACTGAACGTGTCCGCCAATTCGAATATTCATTGCAGATGCTAAAGAACGAATCACAATCCACAGCGACAAAACCTTTCCTGCGGATGCATTCTTAATCTTTCCAATCAAATAAGCTGCCCTCTCCTTCATACCAAAACGCTCGATGATGGCAATTACCGGGAACATAATAAGGAAAATAGACATCAGTCTATTGTTTACAAAAGATGTACCTATAATCTCCAGAATATGAAAAAAATCCAGGCCTGATACAAGACCAGTCACAATACCTGCCACAAGTACTACAGCCAGAACATCCAGTTTCAGTGCAAAACCTAAAACAATAATCACTACACCAATTAATTTAATAATTTCCATATCCTTCCCCTTTCTTAGCTATAAAGCATACAACCTGCTGAAGAGATTTCCTCTTCCTTAGTCTTCCCCCTTTCATTGCAAACCTCTTCTTTTCATCATTAAAATATCTTACAGAAAAATACATGATTTTACATTATTATATATGAAAGCTGCAAACATGTCCACACTTAATATGCCATCCAACAGCGTAAATTTACCTTCGGAAATAATGGTGTAGAATTCACCCACTATGCACTAACAAAGTATCAGGCAATAACTTGAATTTAGTATACGCCTTTTTGTACTCAAAACAAGCCTAGTTTTCTTTCTGGGCGAACTCCGGTTTATTCCTCCTGACTGTGCTTTTTCCCAAGAGGAATAAGCCTCTTTCTCACATTTCATGTGTACTTTTCATAATCCCCTTGATATTTATGATCTTTCTATTCTGAGATGATATACTTTGATTTATACTTTCCATGTATTTCCCCAGTTATCCATGCCTGTTCTTTTCTGAATCTAACAGCTGGGCACTGCTTAGGATCTCATATTCTGCTCTCGCTGCTTGCGGCAGTCCAGTTCGACAGGATAATTCTTTTGCCTCTGCAATCCTTTTTGGTCCTGCTCCGGATTGCGACCCTGAGTTCATACGCTGCGTCCGTCCTGCTGTCTTTCATGTGGCTTGAAAGCGCCCATCCATACCGCCAGATTTCACAATACTTCTGGTCGTTCCAGTCCACGGTGTCCTCCTTGTGGCTTTTCCACCTGCCGGACGGGAACCGGATGCGCTCGCCGTTCTCGTCAAGGCCGTAAATCTTGCGGGATTTCGGGAGCCATTTGCCGGTTTCGTCCATCGCCCGCATGGTAAAGAGGATATGGGTGTGGAGGTTGCCGCTCCCTTTGTCATGGATGGCAAAGTCTGCAATCATGCCTTTGGAAACAAAAAACTCCCGGCAGTAGTCACGGATCAGGTGTACTGTTCCGGGGGAAGTTCCCTCGGAATGGCAAGCACCAACCTCCGGGCAAGCTGGAAGTTCCATTGTTTTTCAACCGATTCGGCGGCATTCCATAGTGTATTACGGTTTGCGTACTCCGGCGGCGCATGGGGCGGGAGCATGATTTCCGTGTGGACGATTTCGCTCTTGTGGGAATAGTATTTCTGCTTCTGGTCGTATTCAGAGAATAACCGTTCCCCGCTTTGGTAGGCAGCGGAAGCAACGGCGGACTGACCTTTGCTGCGCTGGATGATTTTTACATCATGGTGTGGGCATGGCAAGCGTGATTCTTCCTTTCTCCCCGGTGACGGGGCAAGAAAAGAGCAGGGAACCTGTTTCAAAATTTCCTGCTCGGTGATGCCGCTGGTGGACGGCGGGTATTTAAATGTTACAAATTACTTTTTGCTATAAAAGGCTTCTATCACCTGTCCAATAAATTCCGTTGTTCCTTCTCCATAAATGCTGTCTTGCACTGCCTGTATTTCCTTGTTTGTACGATAAATGGCAGCTATCTCAAGCTCCATAGAAGTAGCATCAGGCAGTTGGAACATCTGCTTTGTAACGAAGTCGTATTCCTCAACTAATTCTTTTACTTCAAAGGAATTTACAACCTGACCTTTCTTTCCTGCCAGTTTTTTAACAATTTCCTCCAGCTGTTTCTGATACGCCGGAAAAATTTCTGTATTCCCCGGATTTTTAGATGCATCCAATGCTTTTTCTTTGCTGCCATACCACTCTACAATCTTCTGGAAATTTTTCTGGACAGCTTCAGTAGAAGCATCTTCAAAGAATTTCTTTTTCCATTCCTCTATGCTGCCATAATTCTCAATGAAAATCGCTTTCTGTTCTTCGCTCATATTCGCTACCATAGAGTTATACATATCCTCTAATTCAATCTTAGTAAATACCTCAAAGTCCATTGTGTTATCTCCTTTCAAAATCCTGTCTATGCTGGTAATCAAACGCTCCATACGTTCTTTCTTTGCCACCAGCATTTTCCGCTGCATTTGCAAAATCTGATTTTTTTCAAGAGCTGGATTTTCTATGACTGCTTTGATTTCTTTCAGGGGCATATCAAACTCCCGAAAGAATAGAATCTGCCGCAGAATCTCCAGGGCTTTATCGTCATAAAACCTGTATCCCGCCTCATTACATACCGTGGGTCTTAACAGACCGATCTGATCATAATAATGAAGCGCGCGCACGCTGATACCTGTCATTTCAGAAACCTGTTTTACAGTCCTCATATATTTCTTCCTCCTGCCTTTCCTGATTTACAGATTACACTATGACGCTCCGTCAGAGTCAAGAGGATTTTATGATTTTTCCTAAAATGTAATAGTTAATTCGTGATTCCCCATTTAAATTCGTGTTTGACGATTTTAGTGTTACACGTTTCATGGTATGATGTTCCTGGTAAGTGGATTCCTCCATCAAAGGAGGATTATTTATGTATAAGAAAAAAACATATGACCAAAAGCACCTGACGACAACCCAAAGAATTCATATTGAAAAAGGGCTAAATGATGGTCTGTCATTTGCAGCGATCGCCAGAAAACTTGATAAGCATCCAAGTACAATTTCCAAGGAAGTGAAGAAATATCGCACCTTTCAAAAACGAGAGGCTGATCCAAGACATCCTCTTCGCTGTGTCCGGTTTAAGGAATGTTCCTTACGTTTTCTTTGCGACAAACCGAATTGCGTAAAAGTCTGCAAATACTGCTATAACAGTGAGGAACGTATTCCTGTATGCACTGCCCTTTGTCCAGAATATCTGGAACCACAATGTGAATCTATCTGCAAAGCTCCTTATGTCTGCAATCATTGTACAAGACAGCGTACCTGTAATAAGAGCAAAGCTTTCTACATTACACAGAATGCAGACAAATCCTCCCAGGATCTGCTTGTTTCATGCAGACAGGGAATTAATCAGGCTCCCGTCGATATCGCACTCCTTGACGATCTTATCTCTCCGCTATTATTGCAGGGGCAGTCGCTGGCACACATTTATGCCTTTCACGGACATGAAATTCCCTGTTCCAGAAAAACGCTGTATAACTATATCGATCAAGGTGTTTTTACTGCAAGGAATATCGATTTGCGCCGCAAGGTCGGTTATAAATGTAAACCCAGAAAAACCGGCACAAGGGTTAGTCTTTCTGCAAAAGAGTTCCGCATCGGCCGTACTTATGAGGATTTCCAGAAATTTATTCAAACGCATCCTGATATTCCGATTGTTGAACTCGATACCGTGGAAGGTGGCCGGGATAACAGTACGCAGGCTTTCCTGACGATTTTCTTCCGTAACTGCTCTCTTATGCTCATTTTTGTGTTACAAGAGAAGTCACAGGAGCAAGTCATAAAAGTATTCGATTATTTAACAGAGAAGCTTGGCATCAAAGTGTTCCAGGAGCTGTTCCCCGTAATATTGACTGATAATGGTGTGGAATTTCAGTTTCCAGAGCGGCTGGAATGCGATAAAAATTGTGAAATTCGTACCAAAATCTTTTACTGCAATCCAAACTCCTCCTGGCAAAAAGGCCGCATAGAAAAGAACCATGAATATTTCCGCTATGTGATTCCAAAAGGCCAAAGTCTGGATTCCTATAAGCAGCGCGATGCATGCATACTTATGAATCACATCAACAGCGAAGCAAGAGACAGCCTGAACGGCTGCACTCCATTCAGGCTGTCTAAGATGCTTTTGAACAATAAGCTCCACAGACTTTTATGTCTGCAGGAAATCCCTGCTGACGAAGTCCATTTGAAGCCATCATTACTCAAAAAATAAAATGATAATCAAGACGGAATCCACTGCCGAATTTAATCCTACAAAAATTTGGTATGTGGAATTTAGTCTTGCATACTATTCCAGATGCTTGTTTGCCATGCTTGCACACATGAAAACAGGCTCCTATAAATTCATTATAGCTCTATTTTAGCCACTCGTAAACCAAAACAACGTGAATTAAGTGTTGCAAGATCAAGGCTTTTGATAAATCACGAATTCACTTTGTAATTTTACCATTTTATGATTTTTCAAATTTTTCTTTGAGTATATCATCTTTCTATCCACACCGGAAGAAGCACCACAGGATGATATGACACTTGTTGGACGGAAACAGCTTGCAACGCAAGGTGTTTCCGTCCGGCAAGTCCACAAAGGGGGGGCTGGCGGCAGTCAGCGCAGGGGAAGTGTAGCGTCCCCTGTGAGGATTGGAGCGGATGGAACATCTGCGGAAATCCTCTGCTCCCTGCAAGGGGCTTCTGGCAGCAATCTTCGCCGTTTCCGGCGTTCTGCCTTTACCCATTTTCCGGTTTTTGAGATAGTATCTGCTCAACGATTTGCCGGTTCTCGCTCCGATGGAACAGCAGCTACAAAATCACGCTGACCTGTTCATCCGTCACAAGCTTCGGGTGGGGCAGGTAGCTTTCCAGCTCCGCCTTATATAATCATAAAAACCTCCTGATATATGTCTTTATTTATTGTTATAAAACAGGGGAATGGGTAACCTCTGAAATCCGACACGGGCGGCCGGCACTGTAATGGTGTCGGCTGCTTAATATTTAAAAATTGGGGGTACGCTTTTCTTCATTAAGCATAATATAACATTGTAATATCTACAATTATCAATCAAGAGGGAAAAATTATGAATGAAGATATGAAAAGGCCTTGTCCTCCAAAGCAACACGTTCACGAAGTAACCGGAAGCGTTAAGATTTCCGGGTGCTGTGAATATGCTCATAACCATCGGTTTGCTACAGTGTCCAGCGAAGCAATTCCCTGTGATGGTAGCCACGTGCATGAAGTAAAATTTCAAACCGATTCTTGTAATGGCCATACCCATGAATTTTGCGGCACATCCTCAACGGCAATTGATGTTGGTTGTGGAAAACACGTACACCTTATTAAAGGATGTACCTCTATGGACGCAGGACACAAGCATGACTTTATCGTTGCGACATTAATTGAAAACCCTGTTTGTGATTAAATACTTTCCCCGGCTTAGGCCGGGGAAATCCCTTATAATAAACGTTTCGACCAGTTATTTAGCATTAAGCTTTTAAAGGTATTGCGCCTTGCAATACCATCCGCAGTAAGCACGTGATCACGCTGGTACTGCAGCACGGCTGCCTCCAGCTCATTGCCAAAGCTGCCAGGCACTCTACACCCTGCGGGTTCGTTTCCCGCCAGGTCCACTTTTAAAGGGTTCCTTTATTTATGCGGTTTTGTGGTTCTTTGAAAAAGGGGCTACACCCCCATAAAAAGGGAGTGGAAACTCATATCTATGCAACACGAAAATGAGATGAGACAATATAGCTTTGAGGCTGGCAGCCCAAAACTGCCAGTTTTTTATTATTAACAATCAGAACATGCATTCGTATAATTAATTTATACAAGACAAATATTTGTTCTGTTTCCAGTAAGAAGTGATGCATATGAAGAGTATTATTTATGAGAATCACGACGCTTATCTATTGTATCAGGCTGCTCTTGAGCGGTACCCAAATCTGCCAACACACGGCAACATATCCGTCCAATATGTACCTATATTACAAGGCATATCCAGAGGAACGCTCCAAGGATATAGGTACAGGCAGTGCGCCTCTATATAATTTCCAATATTTACCTGTAGTATTATTGCCGCCTTCGATAATAAACTTAATTCGGAGGTGATAAAATTATGTTCAATAAAAAAACACATGACCCAGACTTTGAAGCTAATCCAGAATTTGAACAAGACCCAGGATTTCTGGAATGGATATGCCAGCGTGTCAGGAATGAGGCTGCAGGAAATCCAAAAAAAATGGATACCGAACCGGATCTGGAAAAATTTGAGCCGTCAGAGGAATTGTACGAACGTATGGTAAAAGAAGCACACGAACGTGGGCTGCTAAAAGAGGATTAATGTCGAAAACTGTCCACGATTATCTATTGCTCTAATTCCAATTATGTTGTAATATTTATTTGCAACCAAAAGTATCAATAAGTTTTTAGTCGCGGAACGGTCGGCGCTGTAATGGTGTCGGCTGTTTTGCATCTCTTGACAACTAAGGATAGTCCTTTTACAATATAGGCATAGGTGATGACAATAAATAGTAGGAGGTATCAAACGTCATGCCGGCGCGCGTCGACTATGCTAAATACGCAGATTCAGATTTATCCATTTTAACAATTCGGGAACGAGAAACTTTGATATTGAAAATGCAAGGTCTTTCAGCTATTGAAATATCACAACAGTTGAATTGTTGCAGACAAAATATAAATGCTTTGCTTTTAAAAGCCCGTAAAAAGCTTGATAACCCACAAACAAATCCTTATATACATCGTAGGCAAAATATTGACTATACCCAATATGCAAATTGTGACTTATCTATATTGAGTCGACTTGAACGAATCTTTTTATCAGAAAAAATTTCTGGCAAATCATATAAGGAAATTGCAGAACAACATCATTCCTCAATAACCTCTGTCGGAACTTTGTTGTATCGAGCACACAAAAAACTAGATGATTTGTATGATTAAAAGGCCCCGGTGGAGAAACCGAGGCCTTACAGCGTTTTACAGTGGCCCCCTGTGCATTGATAGTTACAGTAGTGCTCCTGTTTTATCAGTGTAACACGTCTTTCTTGCTGTTATAATAACCCTTACTATATTTTTTTATAACAATACCATTTGCATAATAGCCATTACATTTTTGATTGCTGCAGATGCTTCAACACGGCAGTTTCATTTGATCTGCAATTATAGAGATATTTGTATCCTGGCGTAAGCAAATATATCCGTATTCCCACTTGTTCTGAATCCTCAGTCACTTCTTTTTCCATCCACTCCAAATAATAGCGGTATTCACAGACAACAATACTATATCCATCTTAGGTCATAACGATAATAAACTTCCGAGGCTTGTGGTACCTGAAGCCACACAGGCCATTCCTGATAGCCTTTCAGCAATTTTTATCTTTCCTTCTCATTTTTCAGATTCAGCTCAAAGCCCTCCTTCCGTAGGTTCTTTGTTTCTCCTATATTAGCAATCTGGCCATTACTTATGCCAAGCTGCTCAGATATTAATTCCCTGGTCTTTTTCCCTTGATTTCTTGCTTAATTTCTTCTCCTTTGTCATTTTTTCCTAAAGAGATACATTCATACCGCCATAAATCATATTCTTTCCTTTTTTGCTTCTTGACTTCTTCACTATCATCTTCATTAGGTGTATATTTTTCCAAGTTTTCAAGCCAAGATTTCAAAAATCCGAGTTCTTGGTAGGGCTGAACCTTTTGGTTTAATATAGTTGTTCCACTAAATTCTAAATAATATTTCCCTTGTACTTTAACTGGACGTAAGCCATGAAAATCCTCTATATCAAATAATGCGTGTCTTGCAGTATTTGCAACCGACAAATCGGCATCAAATAGTGCTGATTCGTCAATTTCAAGTGCATTACACAGTGTCTTTAATGCCTTTTCTCTTGGTGTCTTTTTGTTCTTTTCATATTGTCCAATGCGGACATCTGCTGTGGCATCAGAGAATCCACAACGTATGCCTAATATTTTTTGAGTTAATCCACGATATTCTCGTATCTTTTTTATTTTTGCACCTATCGAGCCAGGCGAAATAAAATCATTATCTATTCTAAACATCATCATTCTCCTAACATACACGGCATAAGCGATGAATGATGATACCCTCAATAATAACAAAAATAAGAAGCATAAGGCCAACAATAAAAAGCATATGTTTCCCTCCCTTATCACATAAAATCATCTCTTTGTCAATAGTATCTTTTAAATTTCTAAGCGGTACATTGTCATAAAATAACACTTCACAAGAAAAGGAGCCTATAGCGCTTAATTATATTTCCAAGCCTCTATGAATTCACCCTCATAAAGGATATAGTACATATCCGGAAGGATCCCCTTCCCATCCACTTTTCTGATCTGGATATCTGTGATATATCCTTCTTCCAGATCATGCTCCGCCGCGATCAGATACGTGCCTGGCATACCCTTGACCTTGCAGCCGTTTCCCAGATCGGCGGCAGCTGTACCTTCTGCACAGGCAGCTGCACTTCCTGCGTGACCGGTCCGGATCACGGTAGTCTGGCAACCGCCGGCAAGTGCCAGTCCCAAATCTGCCCGGTGGAGCAGGATACTGCGTGATCCCAGGACTGAGGATAGATTTCCCGGATAACAGCTGTCCTGTACCGCGATACTCCCGGATCCGCTGCTCTGTATCCCTCCCATCCGGTTCCTGCTGATATTTCGTTTTCCTGTGCTGGATATCTCATGCTCAAAGAACAGGTTCTGGATCATCCGTCCCGGATACTCACTCAGTTTCCCGGCTTTTTCCTGCAGCCACCGCCAAAAGACTGCCCTCTCCTGTCTCTGTTCATGGATCTTGCCGGGTTCCGGTATCCGGATCTCAGGAGTTTTTCTTACCTGGCACCAACGGCCTTTCCGCAGGCAGTAAAGCATATTTTCCTGGATGATCGTCCCATCCACTTTCTGCACCTGGATGTCCAGCAGCTTCCCCTCTTCTCCCTGCTCATATTCCGAGCATATGAGGAAGCACCCTTTCCGGCCGCCGGCCAGAGCGTTCCAGCCATTTGCAAAAGCCACGCTATGCTCTCCGGCTGCCACTGCCAGGCTCTCATTTCCTGTTGTGACCGCAATCCCTCCGCTCCCGGACACAGCTGCCCACCCGCAGTTTCCTGTGTTCAGGGCAGCTCCCCGTTCACCGCTGCTGTATGCCCTTCCCCATTCTGCAGTGTTTACTGACACCCCCTTGTATCCCAGGCTCAGGACATTTCCATACCGTTCCGTATTCCCTGCAGCCCCGTATTCCTTTCTACTGATCTGTCGCATAATTCCTTCCTCCTCCCGCTTATTTTTTCAAATGCCCAGCTGCTCCATAAATTCAAATGTCACAGGGTCTATCTCCGGCTTTTCCTCTTCCTCTGGGTTCTCACCGGCTGTCAGTGATCCTTGTGATTTTGCTTCCGGAGTGTCCGGCATCTTTTCGTTTTCCGTCCTTTCCTCCTGCAGTACAGCTGCATCCCCGGACACAGACCCTGTCACAGCTCCTCCGAGCTTTCCTGCAGCCTTTGCAAGCTCTTCCCGGATCACCTGCCTCAGCTCACTTTTTGTCACTTCCACAGGCTCCTCAAAAGCATCAATAGCGCTCACGATGTAATGGATCGCGCTGGTATACTGTGCCTTGTCATAATGCTCCAGTTTTGAGATTGCCAAGCGGTGGGCGGCGATCTTACTGTTCAGCCTCAGGTCAACTCTTTTATTCTTCATCTGCATTTTCCTCCTTTTCATCGCCAGGGCAGTTTTCTCCTGGCAGCTCCATGTAGATGCCGATACATCCCAGAGCCATCCCCGCCAGCTGGTCATCCTCTGTCATGCTCACCCACTCCACAGCCCGGATCCCGCAGTAAGGGCACCTCGGATAGCCATGCGTACAGCCTTTCACCAGCTCTTCACCGAGGATAAATTGCCTGCCGCAGCCAGAGCACTCATATTTCACCAGGTTATCCTGATAAAAGCCTTTTACCCATCCATCTTCCCGATACATGGTCCATTCCCCCTTTTTGTTTTTCGTATCATCTGGGATATGTCTGCTCCCTGTCACACTCATGGTCCTTCCTTTCCCCGGCGATTTACAGCCGCCTGTCCGGTTCCCCGTGCACGGTCCTGTGCCTGTAAAAGGTTCTTCTCCAGCAGTGATAAATCATAGCTCCGCTCATGGAAGTTATGGAACCCGTTCTTTTTCTCTGCCTTTTTGTTCCGGACTGCGTTGATATGTAATGCCGTGTCTGCCTGGTATAACGATGTCAGCAGATAACTCCTGACATTCCGGATGGGCGGTCCGTTCCGGATTCCCTCCAGGATCGTCCGGATATGCTCAGAGCCCAGATTGGACACCCGTTCACACATAGTCTTCCGGTCGATCCTTTTCTGGTTGACGGTATAAAAAGCCGCAGCACTGCCCGGAAGGGATACCTCCACCATGAGCTCCACGATCTCGTCCAGGAGAGCCTGTCCGTATTTTGGGCACAGAAGGTCATAGCCTATCTGCTCCCGGGTCCGGCAGACAGCCTCCTCCTTCCCCTCTTCTCCCCTAAAAAACCTGGAAGAGGATTTTATTATATTTTGTTTATTAGTATTTAGTTTATTAGTATTTTGTAGGTGGCGATTTCCCAAGCTCGGGTTTTCCAAGCTTGGGTTTTCCGTGATTGGAAAATCCGATCCTGGTGATTCCCTTCCCCTGCTGTTTTTTCGATCATCCATGAATTTTTCTTTGCAGGCTGCCCGTTTTTTATCCACGATCGGATTTTCCGATCCTGGTAGAAATCCAGTATTTATGCGGGTTCCGTGAGCCTCCTCTTTTTCCTCCAGGGGCTCTGTTCCCGGTCCTTCCGGTCCTTCCGGCTCTTCTGTCACTTCTGTCCCCGTCTCTTCTATCGCTGCCCTCTCCAGCTCCGGGATCTCCATATCAGGACTTTCACGGAAGATATACTCCGTGCAGAGTATCTGTCCCCTGTCATTCCGGATCTGCCGCCTGACCAGATATCCCTCAGCCTCCAGTTCGCTGAGGCCTGTCCGGACACTCTCGTATCCATCCCTGCAGTAGGCTGCCAGCCCCTTGACACTGTATTTCCAGTCGTCCGGAAGAGACAGCACCTTAGACATCAGGCCCATGGCCTTTAACGAAAGGTTCGGGTTCTGAAGGTGATGGTTGCTCATTACTGTATAGTTTTTGTTTTTGACCATCCGGAAAATATCTGACATAGTATACCCCTTTTCATTTCTGTATCTGTTTATCCCAAGAGGGGATTTTTACTGATCCTGATCAGGTTTCATGAGCTTATACCTTCTTCGTTCCCATTCTTCCTGATCATCAACAAATTCTTGAAATTCATCCTGGAATTCTGCCCTTAACCATCCATGCGCTTTCCATGCATCCCCCGGAGTGCACTTTCCCTCGGCCAGGCAGTGGATCAGGCAGTCCCTTAGAACTTTTGATATCTCTACCTCGAATGTCGTACAGGAAAACGGCTTCCCCTGGCTCAGGAGCTCTATCTGCCTGTCCAGCAGTGCCCTGGCGAATTCCTCCAGTCACTTTACCTTCAAGGCCTGTTCTTGTTCTCGTTTCCTTCTCCTGGCTGATACCCATACGGATACTGTGATCAGGAGCAGCACAAGAATAAAATACATAGTCCTTCACCTCCATTTGTATATTTTATACCACGGCGTTTCCTTATTCTGTGTCCCGTACCGGGGCAAACTCTGTATAGACATAACATTCGCCCTCCCCTATGTATGCGTGAAAAAGCCGTATGGTTGAAAATTCGCTGATGATCCTCTTACTTTCTTTTTCTGCTTCTTCCATGGTCATATCCCCTGTTGCTTCCAGAAGTTGGCACATCCCCAATAGCTGCTCTCTGAGTCGTATACATTGCCTGCAGCACACCTCCAGGTTGTCATATGGCCTTTGGGGATCATATAGCCTGACTGCCATTCTCAAGTACACATCGAATAATCTTTTATACTCTTCCATTTCCTTTTTTCCTTCTTTTCTTACAATATCTGTACTCCCGTAAAAACATTAATTTATTGTAAAATGACATCCCCACCCCTGCCAAAGAAATGACCTGCCCCTTTTTTCTCTTTCTTTGTAAAGGTAAATGATGTAATCTTCTGTAATTGTTGCTGATTTCCATAACTCTCTCCTTCGTACACTACAGTTCTGTCAACTCTGGGTTCTCCAGAATATTTCCGATCACTTTTGCATAATCCTCTACTGGTCCCAGTGGCATGTCCGGGAGCCCTTTTGCGGATACATAAAAGCCCACGTTATCCATATACTGTTTATCAACTGGGCAATATGCCTGATAGCTTCCTTGTTTCACCACCATATTTAATGCAAAGATATGTCCTCCCAGATGGCTTTCTATCACATCACCTTCGTAAACTTCCAAGCCAGTAATATCCATTCTGCCTGTGCTCCACTGTAAGATGTAGTCTCCCGGTTCTAATATCTGACAGGATCCCTGGATGAGCACCAAACTCCCATTTGATCGGATAGCGGTTTGTTTTGTTTCCCAGCTCTTTGATTCTTTATTCCAGATTCTATAGTTCATAAACACTCCTCATTTCCCATAACGATCAGCGAAATGGCAGCTCATCATCAATGTCATCCGGGATGTCCGGAAGGCCATCCGCAGGTGCCGGCCCTTCTGCCGGCGGCTGCCCCTCCTGCGCACGTCTTCCCTCTGCAAACTCCTGATCCTCTACAATGACATCCGTCGTATATACCTTTTTTCCTTCCCGGTTCACGTAACTTCCGGTCTGGATCCTGCCGCTTACGGCTATACGGGTGCCCTGGCGGAAGTATTTCTCTGCAAATTCCGCCTTTTTATCAAAGCAGATACAGCTGATAAAGTCTGCAGTGGCTTCGCCCTCCCTCTTGTATTTTCGGTCAACTGCCAGGGTATAACGTCCGACAGCCATCCCCTTTTCTCCTGCAGAGATCCGGATATCCGGATCCCTGGTCAGTCTTCCCATGAGTATCACTTTATTCACGATCAAAAACCTCCTATTTGTAGGTACACCCTGTTTCCCGTTCTTTTATGGATATCCTTCCAACAACTTCATATCCCATGAAGTCCAGGAAAAGCTTTACCAAAAAGATGGCCCGGCCTGCCCTCTTCCTCCTGATCCAGGCAAGACGCTCACGCTCCCGATCCACGCGGAAGACAGCTACCGCTTCCGGGATATTGGTGTATCCTTCATTGTTTTTTACATCCATGCTCCTTCCCCCTTTCACTGTGGGATCTCTTGATCTAGTAAAGCAGCATGATCCCTTTCTCATACAGCCTTTTACTGACAGCCTGTATTACTTCTGGCTCATAGTTTTCCGGCTCTGCTTCAAATGCCCGTAACACATACAGCAGATCTCCAGTCTCATATCCGTTTATTGCCTTTATCTTCTCATTTAACGGGCTCTCTGCCTGTCTTGATACCTGAAATGCTCTCATCCTTGTTCACCTCTCCATTCCCCTGCAGAGCCATTCAAACCCTTTTGCGTTCGCATGGATATCTGTGTTAAAAATAATGTTCTCTCCTTTCAGGTCCCCATAATTCTTGAACACCAGGGAACCGCCGCCGCAGAAAAGGCATTTCTGGAATCTCAGGTTGATCCCCTTCTGCTCCAGTTCAGCAAGCACCTTTTTTGTATATTCACGGATAAGCTCCTGCGTGGCCGCTGCAAGCTCCTCCGGGAGATCCCCGGTCCGAAGCTGCAGCACCTCCTGGATACTGTAATCATCAAGCTCCATGTTATACTGCATCCGGAAATACTTCTGGATATCGTCAATGCAGGTGAGGATCCCCACCGGCAGGCTGATGCACTTTGACAGAACGGGCTTTTTATTGATGACCTGCAGAATGTCGATTGTTCCGCTTCCCACATCAATGACATTGTCCCTGCCGTCATAGGATGCGATCTGGGGGGCTATCACCGCATATCCCTGCGGAAAGATGACCACCTTTTTGATCCTGATGTGATAATCCTTCCCGGAATACCAGAAGTGCACCTCCTTCTTCTGGCTGAGATAAGTCTTGAAGGCATCCTTCTGTTTCCCAAAGAACTCGATCGGAAGTCCGCAGGCCAGGATGAAGCTCCCATCCTTCCTTGGGTACTTCCTCATTTCGATCTCCTTCGCAATGGCCGCCAGTGTCAGATAATAATAATCCATTGTTTTAGTCTTGTCCGGATCATAGGCCTTGCGGTTCTCACCAATCACATGATAGGCTCCGTCTATCTGCAGGACCCCGTCTGCCATCGGCGGCTCTACTGCATACGTGTCCAAACCGCTGATGAACACGCTTCCGACTGTCTTCATATATCCATTCCCATGGTCGATACCAATAATATAATCTTTCATTTTTCCTGTCCTTTCTTGATCACTATCTCAAATATCTGAATTAAAAGCTGATCTATCCCAAAAGGTAGTAGATTCCATAAACTATCAAAAAAATCATAAAAATACATAATAATAGAATCACAACCAATATAAACATGTCCCTTTTACGACTAAATCCGTCAACTAAATAGTATAGCAGCTTAATTATTAAAGCTATATATATCACCCATACCATGATTGACAATATATTATCTAACTTATTATTCATACGGTTTCCTCATTGGTTCTAATTAGATATAAAATATAGAATGGCTAATTCTTACCGAAATTCCTGTTTTTATCTTCTTTACTCTGCACCTCCGGTGCCGGATTTTTTCATTTTATGTTTGTATGCAATCTCAATACCAACAACCCAAAAGATTCGGGCCGCCATTATAATCATCCCGCGCAGAGAACCATTCATGATCCCATTTTTCTCCCAGTCCTTAAAAACGGCGAATGTCATCCATATGATTAAAAACACGTTCCATATATTCAGCAGCATATCTGCAGTCATTTCACTGCAGCGCTGTTTTATGGCACAGCCCGCAGTCACACAGACACCGAGCAATATCAGCACATAACTTGCCAGATCAACTGCAGGGGACATAAGATACCCTTTCGCAACGAAATAAAAAGAGCATTGAAAAAAGAATAAGAACCAAGAGAAAAAAAGCACTTCTTTGCAGAAGTAAGAATCATATAGTGTGTTTTTTAACTCTTTTTTCCCTTTCCCTACGTGCCGTCTCTTATGCTCCAGATAAATGATTAAGACAGGCCTCCCGATGACTAGCAGGAACAGTATATTCATAAAGACCATCGGTATCTGGAATACGGCTTTTAACTGGATCAATTCTTCTATTGTCATGATATTTTCTCCTATGGCTTTTTTACGCCCAGATCCCATATGGAAATCTGCTGTTGCTTTCCCTCATCCATCCTGCATTCTAGCTCTGGCTGCCGGTACATCATGATCTGCATATCCGTAAAGTCACTGTCATACAACTGCCTGATATTCTGGATCGCAGAGAAACGGTTATTGCTTAACGTGGAATGTGACATACGGAGTTCCGCCCTCACTACCTTCCAGGGTTTGTGTTCCACATATAAGGCTTTCAGCACCGCCCTCTGCCGATAGGGAAGTCCCTGGTAACAGATCCAGACCCGTTTCAGGGCTTCCTCCTCCTGCATGAGCTGGTATATATACATTTTAAGGAACTCTGCATACCGCTCCTCATTCTCTTCATACCGCTCAAGAAGATCCCCTAAATCCTTCTTCCTGCCTCCTCCAGATGTACCTGCAGTACCATAATTTTTCTTCATCTGCAGGCTCTCCAGAACGTCATTCGTCGTTGCCATGTTGCTGTGCAGGAAGCGGATCCGGTCGCGGACATCCTCCAATAATGTCTCATAACCAGACAGGCAGCGTACAATATAATTCTCATCTATTTCCATTCGTTCCATCGTCATCACCTAACCTCCCGAAGCGGCACTGTTCCACAGGCGGGGAATATCCCCAGAATCAACGGATGGAATGCCGCTTCTTTTTTTTCGCTGTTTCCCGGTGCTCCTCCTGCTTCTGTTCCGTTTTGATCGCATCCTCCGGTTCAAACTTATATTCAGCGATCGTTTTGGGGAATCTATCCCTCGTAAAGACTGATATGTAAGTATCCTGATCCGGCAGTATCCGTGCCTGATAGACCATTTCATCATCCATGTACTGCTCTATATCCCAGTACCCATTATTTGCCGTTAATATCTCTTCCGGTTTAAAACCATATATCTTTGACAAGACACTTTTTTTGTCTTTTTCCATCGGTACGCTCCTCATAAATATTTGATAAACTGACGATAATCCTTGACCAAACGCCTGCCATCATTTAAAATGATGTTGTCTGTGCATGGGCCTGGCAGTGTTTATCTGTCGGGTTCATTTTATTTCTGCCTTTTCCGCTTCGATATACTGCATGAGCTGTTCCTGATCCTCTTTCTTCTCCTGCAGAAGCTCCTGATTGACCCTAAGTACCTCGTCCCAACTCTCCGGCTCCACTCCGCCCCATTTGCATTCTTCACAGTAATGCTCATAGGCTTTTTTCAGGCTGTCCGGTTCTTCCGTGAGCTGTTCTATGTCGTGGTCATAGTTATAAACGTAGTATCTCCACGGCATCAGGAAATCTGTGGTGATACAGTAAGCTCTGTCATACCAGGTATTGGCAAACTGCGATTCATCGCTGCCGTTTCTCTGCCAGCCAGTCAGATCTGCGACAAATGACTGGATCAGCTCTTTTGCATTATGTAAGCCGGCACGTAATGCCATCAGTGTAAGATTGCTGTACTGTTTATCTGTCAATTCAAGAAGCATATCTTTTCTAACACTCTTTGTAGCTAAATCCTGAATCATTTCATTAGCCTTTTGTTTCATGTTTTACTCCTTTTCTGCTCCTTGCTTTAGGAAACCCTCTCAGCAGGTTCATTTACATGTTTTCCAGCCTGTTCCTGCTTTGTCAAAATACCATTTCGATACGCCTTACAAATGACATTGTACACAGGATGATATTTGGGAATCACAACGCCTTCGATACTATCTCTTACAGTGCCATCACTCATTACATGGGTAATTTTTGGTTTAATAGTCTTTTTTTCTGATTTAAGATTCTTTTTATTCACAAAATCGCCTCCTGACTGTAAATATCATGTCTATTTACTATGTGATACACTAGCCTGCTTTATCTCTCGTTTCTGGCGTCAATACAACAGAATCCATAGTTTTAAGAATGCCAAACATCATTCCGTATACCTGATTTTGACTTTCCTTATCCAAATATGGAGCCATGATTCTGATGTTTTCTAGCGTGTCATTTGTAAGTTTGATTTCCGGCTTCTGTAACCTCATATTGTCACCTCCCATGTTTTCTTTGTCTCTATTATAGTTGGCTTTTAAAACATTGTCAAGAACTTTTTGTTGACTTTGAAAACACTTTCTTATATAATGCATTGTAGAGGAGGTGAAGAATAATTATGGAAATTGGCGATAGATTAAATTATTTAAGAGAGAATCATTTAAAAATAAGCCAAGAGGAATTCGGTAAAAAGATTGGTGTAAGCAGATTTTCTATATCAAATTATGAATCTGGTAAAAGAAAACTTACAGAGCGTGTCATTACTGATATTTGTAGAGAATTTGATGTAAATGAAATTTGGCTCAGAACCGGAGAAGGTGGCGACGAGAACATTTTTAATAAGCTAAATGATGAGGACAGATTCTCAATCAACCTCGGCAAACTCAGTATAACCGAAAATGAATTTGCTAAAAGTATGTTAAACGCAATCGCAGAATCTTCCCCAGAAAAATTGAAATGTATTGAAGAATTTATGAAAAACTGTCTGGGCATAAAATAACTGGGGCCAGCCTAGTGGCTAGCCCCAGTTATTATTATGATTATCAAATAAATTCTCCTTAATGTCTTTTCTTCATCCACCTGATTTATCATTTCTTTTATAAGTTTTTTAGTCTCTTTTTTTTCCATATGTATGCCCCCTTGATACAAGCTACATTTTTAACTGCTTTCGATGAATCGGTTAAATTTACATTCAACAGGTACAGAACTGTTGTTCTACTTAATAGTATACTACAAATATATTACGCATTCAAGAACATATGTTCTATTTAAGAATTTTGTAATGTCCGTAACATGTTTCAAATTTCTTGTTAATATCTGACACTTATAAAGTTTATTGGTTTTATTCTCCTTTTGCATCTGATTATATTGAGAATTTTGTTACATAGTACTATACTAAAAATAACATTATGTCTATGCAAGATTATACATCCAAAAATAAGTAGGTATGAATACGTTAAAATAAAAATTGATAAAGACAAAAATACTCACACGAAAAGGAATCTATTTATGAATCAAAAGAAAACAGTACCTATATCTGCTAAATTATTGGAATCCGCTGCAGATATATATATCCGTGTTTCCACCACTGAACAAGCACAGGAGGGTTATTCTGTTGAAGAACAGGAAAGAAGGCTCCAGCAATATTGTAAAGCTATGGATATTAAAATCCATCAAATCTATGTTGACGCTGCATATTCCGGTTCTTCATTAGAGCGCCCCGGAATACAAGAAGTTATCAGGGATGTTCGTGCTCATAAAGTCAAAAAAGTCATAGTCTGGAAGCTGGATCGGCTCTCTAGATCACAAAAAGATACGCTTATAATGCTAGAAGATGTCTTCCTGGAAAATAATTGTGATTTCGTATCAATGTTGGAATCCTTTGACACATCCACCCCATTCGGACGAGCAATAGTTGGAATATTGGCCGCTTTCGCACAGTTAGAACGAGAAAACATTAAAGAGCGTACAAGCATGGGAAGGATTGCCCGAATCGCCAAAGGACATTACTCTGCTTCTCACCCTCCACTGGGTTACCATTTCATTCCTGGTAGTAATGATCTGGCAATCGAAGAATATGAATCAAATATTGTTCAAGAGATTTATACAAGATTTCTTTCTGGCGAAAGTTTAAATGGAATTGCAGAAAGCATGAAAAATAAATATGGGGAAAATCTCCGGACCTGGAATAATACTTTTATCCGTCGCATTCTTGTAAACCCTGTTTATATGGGTAAAGTACGACAGAACGACAAATTATATGATGGAATCCATGAACCCATAATATCAGAAACTGAATATTACATGGTTGCTGCTCTCCTTGAACATAATAGACAGATAAATAAACAGAGCCGCAGATCTGAAAGCCTGTTGACTGGACTCCTATATTGTGGTGACTGTGGCGCTAGAATGCAGCCCCGCAGGGTTGCCTCAGGATATAAATTGCATAGATATATCTGTTACTCTGTCAGTAGAACAAACAAAGCTATGATTCGTTCTAATAATTGTACCAATCGCTTACACCCTTTTACTTTGGAACAGTTAGATAATATGATTATTGAGGAAGTTCTGAGACTTGCTGTTGATAAAGAATATCTTCAATCTATACTTGAAAAAGATACTGCTCCAAAGGTGGATGAAACCGAACTGTTTCGTGAACGTCTGGTAGAGGTAAAAAAACAAATGGATAAACTCCTAAATTTATATCAAATTGGAGCCGTCGATATCTCTGATATTGCAGATCGGTTAGAATCATTAAAAGAAGAAAAGGAAGCCCTGCAGCATAATATAGATCGCAGTGCAGCTGAAACACCTTTACCTATCGAAAAAATCCAATCATATGTCCAACTATTTAAAGAAGCATTGGAATCCGGTGATAATGATACCGCAAGACAGATAATCAGGATGTTAATTGATAAAATTGTAGTCTTGAATGAAGACATTGAAATACACTGGAGTTTTTAGAGATTATGTCAGTGGAGAGCAGAAGGCCCTCCACTGATACAAGATTTGATAGTGTAGTTATTGGACGCGAATCGAAACTTAATTTGGAAGCTCTAAAAGGCAGACAGTTTCAACATGGACGGTGTTAGGGAACATGTCAACGCAACAGACACGTTTGACATGATATCCCCCCTTTGAAAATTCAAGGATATCCCGGGCCAGGCTAGTTGGCTTACAAGAAATGTATACAATTCTTTCACACCTAAATGAATCTCTTATCTTCGGCAGCGCCTT
>ERZ894236.360-NODE-360-length-58955-cov-22.9524_pt1 | contig 58955 bp, 49 predicted proteins | sample MGYA00380297_ERZ894236 | MGnify/ENA primary metagenome ERZ894236 (study PRJEB32331, sample SAMN06328420) | human gut metagenome | biome: human gut microbiome; feature: stool | host: Homo sapiens | collected 2014-08-04 ... | reverse complement strand
TTTTCATATTCACAAACTTCGTATAATTAGGCAGCCAAACCAGATTCACCGTCCCAATCGGACCATTCCTCTGTTTCGCAATAATGATCTCCGCAATATTCTTATTCTCAGAGTCCTTATTATAATAATCATCTCTATAGATAAACATAACAACGTCGGCATCCTGCTCAATAGCCCCTGACTCTCGAAGGTCAGAAAGCATGGGCCTGTGATCCGGTCTCTGTTCCACAGCACGGCTCAACTGAGACAGTGCCACCACCGGCACGCTCAACTCCCTTGCCAGGGCTTTCAGCGACCTGGATATATCGGAAATCTCCTGCTGACGTGATTCACTTCTGCCGCTTCCTGACATCAACTGCAGGTAGTCGATAAAGATAACTCCCAGATTCTGCTCCAGTTTATACTTCCTGCACTTTGACCTCAGTTCCGAAATGGAAATACCCGGTGTATCGTCAATGATCATATTGGAGGATCCAATAATATTGGCACCCTCGATCAACTTTGCCCAGTCCTCATCTTCCAGATTACCTGTACGGATACTCTGAGAATCCACTTTTGACTCAAGAGACAACAGACGGTTTACCAACTGTTCCTTTGACATCTCCAAACTGAATATAGCGGTGGTAACACCGCTCTTAAACGCCATATACTGAGCAATATTCAGTACAAATGCCGTTTTTCCCATAGACGGCCTGGCAGCTACCAGGATCAGATCCGACGGCTGGAAACCGGACATCTTGTAATCCAGATCAATAAATCCTGTGGGGATACCCGTAACACTCCCCTTAGTCCTGGATGCCTTCTCAATCTTCTCGATCGCATTGAGGACCACATCCTTTATAGGAACAAATTCATCACTGCTCTTTCTCTGAACCAGATCAAAAATCTTTTTTTCTGTGATCTCAAGAATTTCCTGTGTCCGCTCATTGCCCAGATAACAAGTGTTGGCAATCTCCTCTGTGGTCTTGATCAGCTTTCGCAGCATTGCCTTTTCAGACACAATCTCCGCATAATACTTTACATTCACAGAGGTCGGCACTGCTGCCACCAATTCTCCCACAAATTCCATACTGGAAATCTCAGGCGGTACATCCAGTTCTTTCAGCCTATTCTGCAGTGTCACCAGATCCACAGGTTTGTTCTCGTTGTAGAGTTCCACCATGGCCTCAAAGACAATGCCGTACTGCTGTTGGTAAAAATCATCTCCTGTAATGATCTCCGATGCGGTCACTATGGCATCTCTGTTCATTATCATGGAACCGATAACCGACTGCTCCGCCTCAATGCTGTGGGGCAGGATTCTCTTTATGAGTGCTTCTTCCATGACAGCTATGGCTCCTTTCCCTCAGAAGGCTTATGCCTCCTTCACAATAACTTTCAGCTCTGCTGTCACTTTCGGATGCAGTCGAATGGGCACTTTTGTGGTTCCCAGTTCTTTGATAGGGGAGGAAAGCTGCATTTTCTTCTTGTCAATGTCATATCCCAGCTGTTCCTTCGCTGCCTCTGCCAGCTCTTTTGAAGAAATGGAACCGAAGGTACGGCCGTTTTCACCGACTTTGATAGATACTGTCACTTCTTTTGTCTCCAGCTCCGCCTTGAAAGCCTGTGCCGCGTCAAACTGCTCCTTTGCCACCTTATCCTCATGTGCTCTCTGGAGCTTCAGATCGTTGATATTTTTGGAAGTGGCCTCCAGTCCCAACTTTTTGGGAAACAGCATATTTCTGGCATATCCATCACTTACATTTACAATGTCACCCTTTTTTCCCAGGGATTTTACATCTTCTACTAAAATTACTTTCATATCTCTATGTCTCCTTCCTTAACCATCTGGTCAATGGTCTCTTTCAGTTTGATGACAGCGATTTCCATCTCTTCATCTTTAAGCTGTGCTCCGGCCATATTGATGTGGCCGCCGCCGCCCATGCGTTCCATGATAAGCTGTACATTCACCTCATCAATGGCCCGGGCGCTGATATAGATCGTGTGATTATAGTCTGTGAGCACAAAAGATGCCCGCACACTGCTGATATTCAAAAGCTCATTGGCTGCCTGAGACGCCACGATGGTAGGGCTGTCCACGCCCTGGCTCGGGCAGACCGCAATGGCAAAATAGTTCCGGTAAGTCTCCACATGGCGGATTGCCTCAGCCTTCGCCCTGTAGGAACCCACATCATCCCTGAACATTTTGCGCACGCGCGTCACATCCGCACCGCACCGGCGCAGAAACGCAGCAGCTTCAAATGTTCTCACGCCTGTCTTGGCCGTGAAATTATTGGTATCAATAATGATGCCGGAATAAAGAGCATCCGCCTCTATGTTATATATCCTGATATCATCAGAGAAATACTGCAGTATCTCCGCAACCATCTCACAGGCTGAAGACGCAAAGGGTTCTATATAAGAAAGAACCGCATTGGAGATCACCTCCGCCCCCTGACGGTGATGATCCAACACCACGATCGTCTTTGTCTTTGAAAGAAGCTCCTCACATTCTGTATAGCTGGGCTTGTTGGTATCCACTACAACCACAACGGTATTGTTGTCCACAATATCCTTGGCCTCTGCGCTGTCCACAAACATGTGTTCATCATAATCAGGATTGTTGATAAAATTCTCAATGATCGGACGTACAGACATAGTGGGATTATTTACAACAATATGCGCCTTTTTATTCAAGGATTTTGCTGCCCTGTAGATACCGATTCCGGCACCGATGGAATCCACATCTGAAATCTTGTGTCCCATGACCACCACTTTATCCTTGGCAACCATAAATTCTTTCAGTGCATGTGCCTTTACACGTGCCTTTACGCGGGTATTCTTGCCCATCTGCTGGGACTTCCCGCCAAAATATGTCATGCTCTCTTTGTCCTTGATCACCACCTGGTCACCACCGCGGCCAAGAGCAAGGTCGATCGCGATCCTGGAATATTCATAATTCTGGGCATAGCTGGGCGCATTGATACCGATACCGATACTGATGGTCACTGCCATGTCATTTCCAATGTTGACGGTCTTAACGTCTTCCAGAATATTAAAGCGCTTTTTCTTCAGCTCCTCCAGAGAGCGTTGGCGCATAACAAGGATAAACTTATCCTTTTCCAGCTTCTTTACAAGACAGTCTACTTCACTGAAATACTTGTTCAGCTTTCTCTCTATGAGAGCAACCAAAAGGGAACGGCGCACTTCTTCCACACTGTTGAGTGCCTCGTCATAATTGTCCAGATACAAAAGTCCGGTAACCAGCTTCTCGTCCTCTGTCCTGCGAATGTAACGGTTGATCTCTGTCTCATCAAAGAGATACAGTGCTGTGAGGAAATTCTCGTCCTCCGCCTCCACCAGACCTGAATCCTCCAGTAATTTCTGGATGGAAATCCTGCGCATAGATGCACGATAATCCTTCTCGCCAAACTGGAATACCACCTCAGACGCGTCCTCCTTAGGCAGTGTATCCACTGTGATCTCAGGAAACAGGGTGGTTATTGATTTTCTATATTTCCGCGGCTTTTCACACAAGGCGGAAAATGCATCATTCATCCACATCAGCTTTCCTTTGCTGTCCAGCAGTGCATAAGGAACGATAAATTCCTTCAGCAGGCTTCTCTGCACCTGCCCGTACTGGGTAGCAAAAGAAATCAGCTCATTCATGATGATGGCACGGCTGTGATGGTATAAGAAAATAACTATCAGCAAATAAACAGCCAAAAATCCGCTGGCAATAGCACCAGCACGCCTGTTGATGCGGAACACACAAATATCCATGAGAATCAGAAGGACTGCCAGAATTACCGGCCACTGCATGTACAGCTTCAACTGACCTTTAATCTTAATTTTCCCATTCATATCCTCTTACCTGCCAATTTCTCTACTTTGTCCGGTCTCCTATTATGCCTTGCCGGATGAAAATGTACTTTAATATTATACCATCAAATGCGGTGATGCACAACTTTAAATTGCAGTTAGCATTTTCGTGCAAAATGACGGACCTGTATGCAGGATCAAAAAAGCCTGCTGATCTCTGCAATAGAGGAAACGCTGTCACGATCCGGACAGCGTTTCCTCTATTTTCATCCATATAATAAATTCTGTTGACATCCCGTTTTCCGGATGTTTGGAAAGACTGATGTACCCTTTGTGGGATTCCACGATCTTTTTGGCAATGGCAAGGCCCAGACCGGTTCCCTGCCTGCTGTTGCGGGATTCATCTCCCACAGTGAAAGGCTCAAAGATGACATCTGCGATCTCCGGCGGAATTCCTTTCCCGTTGTCTGCAATGGTGATTTTAACGCTGTTCCCCTCGGCAACTATAGAAAAGCACAGCATGGTTCCCTCCTGATTATGTCTCAGGGCATTGGCAATTATATTTTCAAAAACACGTCTAAACTGCTGTTCATCAATATTGCAGTATAAAGGTTTTTCGGGGATATCCACTTCCAGCTCAAACCCCGCCAGGGCGATCTCATTGTACTTAGATGCCAGATATTCCCTGGCAAATTCACAGATATTCACCCTTTTAAGCGTGGGACTAAAGTCAGGATGCTCCAGCTTGCTGTATTCATAAAAGGTATTGATCAGTTCATTGAGGGCAGAGGATTTCAGATAGATAGTTTTGAGATACTGTTCCCGCCTCTCCTCAGGTATCACCCCGTCACAGACTGCCTTTGCATATCCCTGGATCACAGTGATGGGTGTCTTTAAGTCATGGGATATATCAGCCAGCATCTTCTGCTTGTCCCTGTCTGCCTTGAGGCGCCTCGCTTCGCTCTCGTTGAGCCGGCCGGCAAGCCTGACAAAATCGTCACCGATCTCCACAAACTCATTTGGTCCTCTGTACTCATTGCTGGGCTTCTCTCCCTGCTGGTACTGGGTGATAGTACGGCTTAAAGAGGTCAGGGGAACTTTTACTTTTCGGTTCAGCTTAAGCACAAAGAGAGCTACAACAATGACATACAGCGGGATCGTCAGCAGCCAGAGCCGTTCCAGAGCAGAGACTATGTGACGGTAACTGGGATCATCCAGCTTTTTATATTTGAAGACTGCTGTGTATTTTCTGCCATCCTCCCCATTAAATACATGTTTCTGGTATCCGTATTCCTTCGAGACGGAATCTGTCATATACTTCAGCTCCTTCTCTCCAAGACGCTCGGCGGGAAAATCCATGGTATTTGTGAGCACTCTGTAATCCTCATCTAAAATCATGAAACTCTCCGTCTCATCATAGGTTTCACTCCCCAGGGACGGCACCTGCCCGTAGCGTTTCACCAGGATCTGCATCTTCCCCTCCTGGTTGGTAAAAGTAGTGGTCTCTGTGTATTCCCAGAGTGTCATTTCCGGAATACAGTGCAGCTCTGTGTCGGTAAAGGAGTCCTCCATTTCGTCACTGCTTTTATATACCGCCTTTTGATTTTCATCCAGTATTACAAACTTTCCTTTCGGACCCAGAACTTTCTTGCAGGGAAACTCGTCATAGCTTCCCTCCTCCAAAAAACCCTCATTCGCTTCCAGAGCGCTGACGCTTGGCACATCCAGCCGTCTCTCAAATCCTTTGTTGATAACAGCAGATATCAATGCCAGTATACAGAGTATGGTCAGTGTAAAACCCACATAATTTTGTATGAGGAGAGCCAGAAAGCTGCCTGTTTTTCTTTTATCTGTCTTCAATCTTATAGCCCACTCCCCTTATGGTTTTTATGTAGCGTGGATTTTTGGGGTTGTCTTCTATTTTATCCCTGAGATTGGAAATATGAACCATGATCGTGTTGTCATCGCTCTCAAAATATTCTCCGCTGGTACTCTCATAAATCTGTACCTTGGTATAGATCATACCCGGCTTTTTCATGAGAAGCGCCAGAATTTTATACTCCATAGGCGTCAGAAGAACCTCCTCGCCCTTTTTCTTCAGCACAAGCGTCTGGGTATCCAGACTCAGATCTCCCACTTTCAGGATATAGGATTCCCCCTGTTTCGGCTTCTCAGCATTTAGCTGATAAAAGCGCCTGAGATTGGAATTCACTCTCGCCACAATCTCCAGAGGGTCAAAAGGCTTTGCCATGTAATCGTCTGCCCCCAGATTCAGTCCCAGGATCTTATCATTGCTCTTATCCCTTGCGGAGAGGATCAGGATCGGTATATTGCTGATCTCCCGAATGCGCCGGGTAAGTTCATATCCGTCCATTCTGGGCATCATAATGTCAAGAACCGCCAGACTGATATCTTCCCGCTCTATTATCTTCAGCGCCTCCACTCCATTGCCCGCCCAAAAGACACGGTAGCCCTCATTTTCAAGATAGAGTCTTAAAAGCTCCGCAATGTCCTGTTCATCCTCGGCGATCAAAATTTTGTAATTCATGTACCTGCCTCACTTTCCTTGGTATAACCGAACTCATCCGATGTGCCCATTATAACACGTTTTGGGTAGTGATGAAACCCAAAAGAGTCTGCTTCCCGGATAACAAAATAACGCCGCTGCATAACGCAGCGGCGTTTGGTATACGATAGTTCTGCCTGCAGATTAGTCCTGAACATAAGGCATGATTGCCAGATGTCTTGCTCTTTTAATCTCTACAGTCAAAGCTCTCTGATGTTTTGCACAGTTTCCTGTGATTCTTCTCGGAAGGATTTTTCCTCTCTCAGAGACATATCTTTTTAATTTATTTGCATCTTTGTAGCTGATTTCGTTATTTTCTTTTCCACAGAATACGCAAACTTTTTTTCTTCTGCGTCCGCCTCTTCTCTTCATCGGAGAATCCGGTCTGTTACCTTTTTCGTAAGCCATGATCTTTTACCTCCTAATAAAATTCCGCTCCTTATCAGTTGAACGGTAATTCTTCGTCAATTCCGTCCGGAATATTCATAAATCCATCTGCAGAGGATGCTGCACCAGGTGTCGGTGAAGGCATTCCCATGCCATGTATTCCCTGTCCGCCAGCCTGTCCCACATGGCTGTCGCTGACTGCTTTGCTCTCGGCGAATTCCTGATCCTCAACCACAACATCTGTGGTATAGACTTTTACGCCGTCTTTGTTCACATAGCTGCCTGTCTGGATCCTGCCGCTGACAGCGATCTTGATACCCTGACGAAAATATTTTTCTGCAAATTCAGCCTGTCTTCCAAAAGCAACGCATCCGATAAAGTCTGCTGTAGCTTCCCCGTCTCTCTTGAAACGGCGGTCAACGGCTATTGTATATCTGGCAATTGCCATAGAGTTTTCTCCTGCGGAGTATCTCACCTCAGGATCTCTGGTTAAACGACCCATTAAAATTACTTTGTTCATATCTCTACCTCATCATTTCTTACCTTGCACATAGTATCGGGAATTAGAAACTCACTTATAACTATTCAACAGGTCTGCGCATTTTCTGCGCCGACCGTAAGAAAATTTCATAATTCCAATGGATCCGCGTTTTGTGCCTTCAGAAAGAATTAAGCGTCTTTCCTAACAACTAAATATCTTAATACATTGTCCATGATGCGAACGTGGCGTTCTACTTCTGCAGGGCAAGCTGCATCAGATTCAAACTGGATGAAGTAGTAGTATCCTTCGCGCATTTTCTGGATTTCGTAAGCTAATCTTTTTTTGCCCCACTCTTCTACTTCGGAAATTACTCCGTTGTAACGGGTGATGTAGCCTTTCGCTTTTTCCACAACTGCTGCACGAGCTTCATCTTCAATCTTCGCATTAACGACTAATGCCAATTCATATTTGTTCATGCTGTTCTACCTCCTTATGGTCTTCTGGCCCTCTGATATGCAGAGAGCAAGGATAAATAATATATCACGAGGATTAATTCTAACATATCGTTCCTGGATATTCAAGCCTTTTTTTTCAAATCTTTGGTATTTTTCTCCACGATTCTCCTCGCCAGCATGATCTGATGTCCGCATCCTGTGCATTTTAATCGAAAATCAGCGCCCACCCGGAGGATTTCCCATTCCTGACTGCCGCAGGGGTGCTGCTTCTTTAATTTTACAATGTCTCCAACTTCATAATTGTATCCCATCTCCGGTTTCCTTTCTGTCTGTCTTACTGTTTTATTCCACGCGGATCTGTGAGAATACCTGCCCGATCGGCTCATTGATCACAAGGTCCGCCATACGGTCCCTGGGTGTGGCATCCCGGTTGATGACCACCAGATGCTTACCGCTGAAATAATCGATCAGGGACGCTGCCGGATAGACCGCCAGGGAAGTCCCTCCGATGATCAATACCTCAGCCTCGGCAATTGCCTGCACAGCCCTGGTAATTGTCCCGTTGTCAAGACTCTCCTCATAGAGGACTACATCCGGTTTGATGATGCCGCCGCATTTTTCACATTTTGGCACACCCTCTGCGGCCTTCATATAGGCAAAATCATAAGATGTGCAGCATTTCATACAGGAGTTGCGGTACACACTTCCGTGCAGCTCCAGCACATTTTTGCTGCCTGCCATCTGATGAAGGTTGTCGATGTTCTGGGTGATGACAGCCTTCAGCTTTCCCGCTTTTTCAAGCTCTGCAAGTTTCAAATGCGCCGCGTTAGGTTTTGCGGTATCACAGAGCATCTTGGCTTTATAAAAGCGATAAAACTCTTCCGGTTTTCTCATAAAAAAGGTATGGCTTAAAATAGTCTCCGGCGGATAGTCCCATTGCTGGTGGTAAAGACCGTCCACACTTCTGAAGTCAGGAATCCCGCTCTCTGTGGAAACCCCTGCACCTCCGAAAAATACTATGTTGCTGCTCTCTGAAATGATCTGCTGAAACCGCTTCGTTCCTTCCATTATTTATATACCTCCGGCAGGCGCCTGGCCTGTATCACAAATCTGGTTGCATCATTTCCTGTACAGGTTGAAAGTGTTATGATCTTGTCATCCTTGGTGGGCGCTGTGCCTACCGGGAACTCTGAGGCATCCCGCATTTTATTCAGATATTGTGTAAACTGGTCATCCGGGGCACTGAAAAGTGTGTATGTGTCACCTGTTGCAGATGTTGTGTGCACCGTAAATATTTCGTAGCGGTAGCTCTTATCCGGCAGACAGATCCACAGATAAGGGCTGGTCAGATTTTCCGGCTCGTGGAGTGTCCTGAACGTTCCGAACATAGAACCGTTTTTCATATTGTGCCCATAAATGATGGTATTGCAGTCTTCAAAATTACTGTTGTTGGTATATTCCATAAAAATGGCGCCTGCAGCATTCTTCTGTCCCTCAAAAGTATAATGCAGGTAATGGTCATTGTCCGTTCCTTTTACTATGGGATAGCTCACGTCAAGGGCTTCCATCTGGATCCATCCCACAACGTCCGGGTTGATCTCTTTGAGACCCGCAAAGTCAATCTGAGGACCTATCAGTTCCTCTTTTTTCTCTCCCTGATCCTCTGTTTCGTCCTTTGGTTCTTCCTTTTTTCCCTCAGGTTCTTTTACATATTCCCTGATCTTGTCATATTCGTCTGTTCCTTTTTTGTATTCCAAGTAAATATTCACAAGCTGGTATGCGGAAAAAAGAAATACACATACCGCCGCAATGAGAATTATGTTCCGCAGTACGCCTCCCAAAGAAGCTTTCTTTTTGTTATTCTTACTCATGGATGTCTCCTATCAACTGTAATTATCGTAAAACGCATGGTAGTCCTCAGAAATGATCCTGGAACTGGGAACCAATTGTATAGCCAGCCCGTCTGTTGTCACTTTAGTACCCTTGGGCAGCACCGCGTTTTTATATTCTTTGGTATAGTCCGGATAGTCGTCTCCCGGATTGGCATCCATCAAAAAGCTGAAGCTCAGTCCATACTCCTGCCCCTGCTCCTTTGGAAGTTCATAAGTCACGATGCCAAAATCATCTGCCGCCATGACAATATCATATGTGCCTTCCGGAAAATCCTTCCCGGCTTCCATGGTATCTGTCAGGGTGATCACCTCTGTCAGCGGGTTTTCCGGAGGTGTCTCAACTGCTCCTGTCTGGGCGTTCTCTGATGCTATATGTAAATTTCCGCCACCGTTTACCAGTACAATGGCACCTGTAAACAGCCTCACGTCATCTAGCTGCTGCACCTCGCTCTCATCCTCCCCGAAATACTCGCTGAACCATACATTGCTGTCCATGTCAGCCACTTCCAGGCGCATGCCGTCACCGGCGCCTGCAATATACTGCCCCTCCGGAATGTCATATCCCACCACATAGGCACCTGCAGTCAGATCCATCTCCCAGCTCTCGCCCTCAGGAGCCAGCTCTTTTGTGGTGTACTGGTATGGGTCAAAGGTGTATTCCGGATACTCATAAGGCTGCTGATAATCATAGGGCTGCTGATAGTCAAAAGGTTCCTGGTAATCCGGATCGTTAAAGATTTTTTCTGCTGTTATGCTGCTTACCTCTGTCTTGTTGGCATAGCCGATGGACACCAGGATAATACCTGCTATAACCGCAACCGCCACTACAGTAAGCCCTGCTTTATTTCCCCCCTGCTTTCTTGTAAAAGAAGGCCCTCCCAGGCTTCCCGGCCCTTTGGGCATTTCCCGATAACTATTAAAATTCCCTGCATTCCTGGTATTTTTATTATCAGGAGTATATTTTCTGGGAGATGTATTGGCTCCCTGTTCTTTCTTTGCTGTGTTCCCACTCTGGGCTGAAGAGCTGCTCTCCTGCTGCCGGGAACGGTTCAAAACCGGCCTGTTGTAAGGCTCCGTGTTGTTTTCCCCGTGCACATGGGTGAGAGGGGCACCCTCACACTGGCTGCTGTTCAGTTGGGCACGATATGCAGCATCTGTTTTATTATTATCCATACCGCATTCTGTGCAGATGCCATTTCTTAATTTCCCGCCGCATAGGATACATTTTCCCGCCATCTGTTCTCCTGCCTTTCTGCTGTTGGTGTGTTGGTTGGTTCTCGGTAACTATTCAGCAGTTCTGCGCATTTTCCGATAGATCTTGCCCGCAGATGTGTGGATACTGAACAGTTACGTTTTTTGTTTTATTGTATCATAGATATGAGGGAAACTGAATGTTTTTTTTGAAAACAGGCAAATGGGCACTGCTCTTTTTTATTTTCTTGACATTGGTATAAAAAGGGACTATACTGAGTATACTTAAATATGTAACGCGGGATGGAGCAGTCTGGAAGCTCGTCGGGCTCATAACCCGAAGGTCGTAGGTTCAAATCCTACTCCCGCTACTCTGATCAAAGCCTGGAGAGAAGATTTCCCGGCTTTATTTTTATTCATCCGTCTAAAAAGTCCCGGCCTGGACCTTCCTCAGCCACAAAAAAGTGCAGAACCTCTGTTATTCAAAAGGTTCTGCACTTTGCCTCTGTCTAAAATCCTCTGTCCATCTTTTCCTGCAATTCAATGGTAACGGTCTGGATCTGCATTCCGCTCTGGGCAAAATACAGTCTGACATAGTTGTGGGGACCAAACAGCGGCCCTATAGTCTTTTCTATCTCTATCCACTCTCCCTTGGTTCCGTTGATGGTCACAGTCCCCTCCAGATGGCCGTTCGCAAAAACAGATACAGGAATCTGCGCCAGTTCTCCGCTGTCCGCCTTTACTTTCAGCCGTACTTTGTAAGAACCGAAAGTATCCAGAAGTATTCCGTATACTACACTATTGCCCTTGGAGGTGTCGATTTTTGTACCGTCCAGCACCAAGCTGCCCTGCACTTTGTGATAGGTGATATCAAAATCCACCTTATCCTCCCCTGCCATAACCTCACCAGCTTTTTTCTCCTCCTCAGACATCCTGCCCAGAGTTCTTTCCATAACCGGAGATCTCATGAGCATACGGCAGATATTCCCGGCGCATCTTAAGAGAGCACCGCGCTTAAGCGTTCCGTTTTTAAGGCTTTCCATAAGGTTATCCTTGTTATTCAGGGAATCCTGTGTCACCATGTAGACATCGTTCTGGCTTCGCACCATGGCTGCCAGATTGTCTGTGGAAGGCCGGCCTCCCTCATCGTTTAAATCTGCCCACCAGTCTGTCATGACCATGCCTTCAAATCCCCACTCTTTCCTGAGTATTGTGGTCAGAAGGTCATAATTGCTGGCTGTCCACAGGCCGTTAATGGCACCATAGGTAGTCATGATGGAATAAGCCTTCCCCTCTTTTACCGCTATCTCAAATCCCCGGAGGTAGATTTCCCTCAGTGCCCGCTCTGACATCACAGAGTCCAAAAGTCTTCTGTGATATTCCTGATTATTCGCCGCAAAATGTTTTATGGTTCCGGTCACTCCAAAACGTGCCATGCCCTTTAACTGGGCAGATGCCATAATACCCGTGAGATATGGATCCTCTGAGAAGTATTCAAAGTTACGGCCGTTTAAGGGATTCCTGTGTATATTGATCCCAGGACCCAAAAGTGTGTCTATGCGGTTTTTCCTAAGCTCGGCTCCCTCCATCTCGTACAGCTCTTCTGACAGCTCCGTGTCAAAGGTACAGGCCAGACAAGTGCCGTTAGGCATGGAAAAGGCAGGGGTTCCGCAGTCCATACGGATGCCGGAAGGTCCATCCGCGCAGCAGCCACAGGGAATGCCCAGCTTCTGCAGGGATTCTGTGACACCGCCGAAAGCTGCCGCTGTACCAGGCGTCACCTTGGGAGAACACATGCCCTCACCTCTGACGATACAGCAGAGGTCCTCCTCTGAGAGCTGTGCCAGAAATTCATTCAGAGATATGTCTCTGTCAAAAACCTCTCCCAGCGTAAATCCTTTATTCCCCGTATATGTAATATCCGGAAGGATCTCCTTATGTATGCGCTCCTGCATTTTATGTGTGCGAAGAGGAGCCTCCTCCCATGCCAATGCACCGCCTTCTTTGGCCCGCATTCTCTTGAATTGCCGCACCGGTCCTGCCGCTTCTGTACAGACAGATGTGGCGATGGTCTCCGGGATATAAAAGCTCCCTGCTGCCTCTGCCACTCTCACATCAGTGCCCACATAGATTCCATAGCTGCCGTTCTCCAGCACATAACAGGATTTAAAGCCTGCTGCTCCGCTGTCGTCATAAGAGGATATATAATAGTCTGTAACTTTCAACACAAGCTCCTGGGATTCCCCGGGCTGCAGACATTTTGTCTTGGCAAATGCGGCAAGATTCCTGGATGGCTTGCCCAGTTTTCCCTGTGGAGGCTCCACATACATCTGTACCACTTCTTTACCCGCACAGGAACCGGCATTGGTAACCTTTACACAGACAGAGGTCTCCCCATCCAGGCGTTTTATGGGACCGCACTCTATCCGGAAGGATGTATAAGACAAACCAAATCCAAAAGGATACAGGACTTTATCTCTGGCAAAGGTTTCAAAATAGCGGTATCCCACGTATATATCTTCCGCATAGATATCAAAGTCCCCGCCTCCAAAATTTTCTGTGGACGGGTAGTCAGAGATATCACGGGCGATGGTATCCGCCAGCTTTCCGCAGGGATTCACTCTGCCTGTCAGTACATCTGCTGCACTGTGTCCGCCCTCCTGGCCTCCCTGCCAGGTGTACAGAACGGCAGAGGGATTGTATTTCTCAACCCACTTCATATCAATGATATTTCCCACATTCAGGACTACAATGGATTTTTTAAACAAACGGCACACTTTTTCCAGCATATCCTCCTCCAGATCTGTCAGAAGATAACTGCCTTTCTCTGCCGATGCATCCCGGTCCTCCCCGGCTGTACGGCCGATCACAATGACTGCCGCGTCAGACCTGGCTGCCGCCTCCTCCACCATCTTTTCATCCAGAGGCATCTCATCCTGGCTCCAAGGCTCCTGTGCCCATCCGCTTCCCTGGTCAAATGGATGTTCCATGATCCAGGAACGGTAAACTGCCGCCAGCTCTTCATCCAGAGTCAGATCCTTTTCCTCCTGCAGGGCATCCATTATGCCGATCACGTATTTTGCGTTTACCAGGCCACCTGAGCCGGTACCGCTCTTATAATAATGATACTGGATCCTTCCAAATACGGAAATGGTCTCCTTTTTTAATGGCAGTGCCTGATTATCATTTTTAAGCAGTACAGCTCCCTCTGCTGCTGCCCGGCGGGCAAGGGCTGCGTATTTATCCCAGTCGATCACATATTTATTCTCCACTTTACTTCTCCTGTCTACATGATTTATTTATAACATTATGGTTATATCTTTCATTCATTTTACCTGCCAATGAGCCAAAAGACAATATGACGTTTTTGACACATATTAGGCTGATTTTGACCTCTGAAAAGCAGAATATCCTGCCCAAGCAGACTGCCTGTTTTTTTTCTTGTTGCGGCAAATATTCTGTGCTATGCTTTTACCAGAATGAATGAACAGGAAAGGCGGAAAACATATGAAGCTTCCAGACAATTCAGACCTGGATCTGAAGGAACAAAAAGACCACGGCACAGCCTCTTTTCCCTGCGGCCTTTACGAGATTTTTGAGGTCACGGACTGGGAAGGGGTAAAACACCACTGGCATGACGAGGTGGAAATCCTGTATTTTATGAAGGGAGAATTCCAACTGGACGTCAATATGGAGACTTACAAAATACAGGAGGAATGTTTCTATTTTATCAACGCAGGAGAGCTGCACTCCATCCATCCCCAATCGGTCTGTCTGGAATCTGCTGTGCTCTTCCATCCCCGCATTTTAAGCTTTGACAACTACGATATTGCCCAAAGCCGCATCCTCCAGCCCCTTTTAAAGAAAAAACTGTTTTTCCCCCTGCGCCTCACTGCAAAAGACGCGGCTTTTTCTGCTGTCAAAAAAGAATACCTGGATATTGTAAACGTATTTTATCAAAACGGTTCCTACCTTTCCAAAGAAGGACAGACCGTGACGGAAGACCTGCCCTCCCAGCTCTTTATCCGGGCCGGCCTTTTAAAGATCCTGGGCATCCTGTCAGGTGAGGGGCTTCTGACCACCCAGGAAAAGACGGATGACTACCGCGTGGAGATCATAAAAAATTCTCTTGCCTACATCCATGAACATTACCAGGAAAAATTCTATATCCGGGACCTGGCACAACAGGCAGGCATGAACGAACAGTATTTCTGCCGTTTTTTCAAAAAAGCCATTGGGAGGACCCCCATCACATACATCAATGAATACCGCATCGGCCATGCCATCACCCTGCTTCAGGATACGGAGCTTCCCGTTATGGATATCTGTCTGGACTGCGGCTTCAACAACCTGGGGAACTTTCTGCGGGAGTTCCGCAAGAAGACAGGTGCCACCCCTTTACAGTACAGAAAATCTTTCCGCAGCAAAAAGTCATAATATCGTAGTTTTTAATCAGATATTCGTAAGACAAACCGTGTCAAAAGTCAGTATAATTATCCTCGTCAGCCGGCAATAGACTGCCGCATATTAATCAAACGATCAGACGGAGGTATATATAACATGCAAAGAAAATGGTGGCATGGTAAAGTAGCATATCAGATTTATCCAAAAAGTTTTTATGATTCCAACGGAGACGGCATCGGTGATCTGCCGGGTATCATCAGCAAACTGGACTATTTAAAAGATTTGGGTGTGGACATTATATGGATCTCTCCCATTTATGCATCTCCTTTTGCAGACCAGGGTTACGATATCTCGGATTACTATAAGATCGATCCGTCCTTCGGCACCATGGAAGATATGGACCGCCTGCTGAAAGAGGCAGAAGACCGCGGTATGTATATCCTCATGGATCTGGTGGTAAACCACTGTTCCGACGAACACCAATGGTTTGAAAAAGCCTGCGCGGACCCTGATGGGGAATACGGCAATTTCTTTTACATAGAGGACAGAAAGGAAGGAGAACTTCCCTGCAACTGGAGAAGCTACTTCGGCGGCTCCGTATGGGAACCCCTTCCCGGACATCCTGACAAGCAGTACATGCACCTGTTCCACAAAAAACAACCTGACCTGAACTGGGAAAACAAAGCTGTCAGGGAGGAAGTTTACAAGAACATCAACTGGTGGCTGGACAAGGGACTTGGAGGTTTCCGGATCGATGCCATCATCAACATCAAGAAAAAGCTTCCATATAAAGATTACCCGGTTGACCGTGCAGACGGCCTGAGTCTCATTGACCACATGCTGGAAGATGCCACAGGCGTAGGTGAATTCCTGGGTGAAATGCGTGACCGCACCTTCAAACCTCACGATGCGTTTACGGTCGGTGAAGTGTTCAATGAAAAAGAAGAGGAAATCCCTGATTTTATCGGTGACAATGGCTACTTTTCCTCCATGTTTGACTTTGCCCAGACTTCTTTCGGAAAAAGTGAAAAAGGATGGTACGACTGTAAACAAATCACACCAGACGACTATAAGAAATGCTGCTTCCATTCCCAGAAACGCGTAGGGGATATAGGATTTTTATCAAACATCATTGAAAATCATGACGAACCCCGCGGCGTCAGCTACTACATCCCGGAGGGCGACTGCTGTGATACCAGTAAAAAAATGCTGGCTGCCCTGTATTTCATGCTGAAGGGGCTTCCATTCATCTATCAGGGACAGGAAATCGGTATGGAAAACCTGGGTGTGATCCCGCTGGAGGAAGTGGATGACATCAGCGCCCTTGACCAGTACCATGTAGCATTAGAAGCCGGATTTTCTGAGGAGGAGGCTCTGAAGATCATGGCAACCTACAACCGCGACAACGCCAGATCCCCCATGCAGTGGAACAGCTCAAAAAACGCAGGCTTCTCTACCGGAAAACCATGGCTCATACTCAACTCCAATTACACCAGGATCAATGTTGAGTCCCAGATACATGATGAAAACTCCGTATATTCTTTCTATAAAGCGCTGATCGCTCTTAGAAAAAATCCTGAATATCAGGAGACTGTGGTATACGGCGAACTGGTTCCTTATCTTGAAGAGCGCCACAATCTTATGTCTTATTTCCGTAAAGGCCATAAGAACCTGCTTGTGATCGGCAATTATCAGAACGAGGAGCAGACCATAGAATTGCCTGCTGCCTGCAAAAAGGTCCTGATCAACAACTATCCTGACTTAAACCTTGCAGACAATGTAATCACCCTGCACGGCTATCAGGCAATCGTACTGGAATTGGAGAAATAGGTTTCCATTTCCGCTCCATCTATGATAAAATAACCCCATAAGCCTGAGCGGTAAAGCCATCCCGCCCGCCTGATGCTTCACGTATCAGATACGGGCGGGATGCCTATGTCAGAAACAGCCGCCGGTATTGAATAGAATCAGGGGGTTTTACCTATGAGAGAAAGCGGAATCTTACTTCCCATATCCAGCCTTCCGTCAGACTTCGGAATCGGCTGTTTTTCAAAAGAAGCCTATACCTTTGTGGACCAGCTGGCATCTGCCGGACAAAAATACTGGCAGATCCTGCCCCTTGGCCCCACAAGCTACGGCGATTCTCCTTATCAGTCCTTTTCCACCTATGCGGGCAATCCGTATTTCATTGACCTGGAGGTCTTGATCCGCCAGGGTGTACTGTCACAGGAAGAGTGTGATACTGCCGACTTCGGAACGAATCCGCGGGCCGTGGACTACGGCAGGATATACAAAGCCCGTTTCAAGCTTCTCCGCATGGCATATGAGCGAAGCGATATCACACAGAATCAGGATTTCCTAGCTTTTTGCTCCGAAAATTCCTGGTGGCTGGAGGATTATGCCCTCTTCATGGCAGTGAAGAATTTCTTTGAAGACCAGTGCTGGGACAAATGGCCGGAGGATATCAGAAAGCGATATGGATTTGCTCTGGACTATTACAGGGAAAAATTGTATTTTGATATTGAATTCTATAAATATATGCAGTTCCAGTTCACCTGCCAGTGGCAGAAGCTGAAGTCCTACGCAAACCGGAAGGGAATCCGGGTCATCGGAGATATTCCCATCTATGTTGCCTATGACAGCGCAGATACCTGGGCCCATCCCGAACTCTTCCAACTGGACAACGACAACGTGCCCACAGCGGTAGCGGGCTGTCCGCCGGATGGTTTTGCCGCGGACGGACAGCTCTGGGGCAATCCTCTTTACCGCTGGGATCATCACCGGAACACAGGTTTTGCCTGGTGGATGGAGCGCCTTTCCTACACCTTCCGTCTCTATGATGTGGTCCGGATCGACCACTTCCGGGGATTTGATGAGTATTTCTCCATTCCTTACGGGGATACCACAGCCTGGAACGGACACTGGGAAAAAGGCCCCGGAATTGAGATTTTTAACAGGATGAAGGAAGTCCTGGGCTGGAGAGATGTGATCGCGGAGGATCTTGGTTATGTGACGGACTCTGTGCGCCATATGGTATGGGAAAGCGGGTTCCCCGGCATGAAGGTCTTTGAGTTTGCCTTTGACACAAGGGACACCGGCTGTGCCAGCGACTACCTGCCCCACAATTATCCTGTCAATTCTGTGGTCTACACAGGAACCCATGACAATGCCACATTAAACGGATGGTACCAGGATATTTCAGAGAAGGAAAAGGAGATGCTGCGGGATTACCTCCACGACTACACCACTGCGGACCGAAGTCTTTACTGGGAGGTCATCTGCCGTGTAATGGGAAGCTGCGCACGCCTGTGCATCATTCCTATGCAGGATTATCTGGGTCTCGGCAATGACTGCCGCATGAACACCCCGTCTACTTTGGGTGAAAACTGGAAGTGGCGGCTTCTGCCTGGTGAATTTTCACAAGATTTACAGAACAAGATACAGAAAATAACAAGAATTTATGAGAGGTAACAGATCATGACACAAAAAGAACGTATGCTGAAAGAAATGCTCTATTACCCGGCAGATACTGTGCTTGCCGGGGAACGTGCAAAGGCGAAAGAGCTTTGCTTTGATTTTAACCAGTGCCGCCCTTCCCACGGAGAAAAGAGAGTTGCCATTTTAAAGGAACTGCTGGGAAAGACCGGCGAAAATGTATGGATGGAACAGCCCATCTACTTTGATTACGGCTGCAACACAGAAGTGGGAGAAAACTTCTTCGCAAATGCCAACTGTGTTATTTTAGATGTTGCAAAAGTAACCATTGGAAAAAATGTTATGTTTGCTCCCAATGTCTCCCTCTACACCGCCGGCCATCCCCTTCACCCGGAAACCAGAAATTCCGGCTGGGAATACGGCATCGGGATATCCATCGGCGATAATGTATGGATAGGGGGCAATGTGGTCATCAACCCGGGCGTACACATCGGAAACAATGTGGTGATCGGCTCTGGAAGTGTTGTCACAAAGGATATCCCCGACAACTGCGTCGCTGTGGGAAACCCGGCCAGAGTCATCAAAGAGATCACGGATGAGGATAAAAAATATTATTTTAAAGACCGCCTCTTTGAGACCGGCGGAGAAATCACAGATGGATCTCAAACACCGTGATCTCTGGGACTACACCAAAACGGGCGGAAATATGGGTAGTCCCAAGCCCGGTATTCACATACAGCTTCTGCGTTCCCTTCTCTCCTACCTGATACATTCCGCCGCTGTATCGGGAGGAAAGGGAGGTTGCCGCCACTGCTCTCTCATTTACAACAGGCAGAAACGGAATCCTGATCTGCCCCCCATGGCTGTGTCCGCTCAGTATCAGCGGATGGCCGGTGTCCCAAAACTCCTGGACACTGTCCGGCTCATGCGTCAGAAGTATCTTAAAATCCACGGCTTTTGCTTCGGCCATATCCGGCATCAGCGGCTGCCCCAGCAGGGAATCATCCAGGCCTGTAAACAGTATTTTTTTCCCATTCTCCATGGTAATGGACATATTCTCATTTTTGAGTAATGTAAATCCTGAAAGTTCCATGATCTCCTGATATTTCCTCACCGCACCGCCGCCATAGTCCCGATTTCCCCATATGGCGATCTTTCCATATTCCCCATGCAGTTTTTTTAATGCAGAAATAATGTGGCTGTCATCGCTGTACTTGGCATAGTTATCATATAAATCTCCTGTAAAGACAACAAAATCCGGTGACTGCCGGTTGACCCTATCCACTACTTTTTCCAGATTTTTGTAAGTGTAGTCTTCCTTTATATGAATATCTGATATCTGAATGATCTTTACAGATTCTGAACCGCTTCCCCCTTCATTTATGGCAAAGGTATTCGTGGTTATCCGAAACGGTTCTATCTTAAACGCATAAAAAATACAGCCTGCTGTCAGTAGAAATAACAAACAAACGGCCAACAACAGCCTTTTCAATATTCTCATGATTCTTAGTAATTCCTTTCTCTCAGACTATCCTGTTAAAGGATAAAAAGAGTTGTGGCAGCCATGCTGCAAAAAGCTGTTATGCTTTGACCGCCCAGCGCATTTTTGTGGACCTTGCCCGGGGATTTCTTCTGCACTCTTCTGCGGACGGCCGTATGACTTCTGTGGATACTTCCCTGTATATTCCGGCTCTGCAAAGCTGCTTAAAGGATTTTTTCACAAGTCTGTCTTCCCCTGAATGGAAAGTCAAGATTGCTGCGCGTCCGCCCTCTTTCAAAACATCAGGGAGCTTTTCTAGAAAAGCTTCCAGCACTTCAAACTCACTGTTCACATCTATTCTGAGAGCCTGAAAGGTTCTCTGGCAGGATTTCTTCACAGCCTCCTCCCGCTCCTTCTCCGGTACTCGTATAAGTGCTTTCTCAATGACCCTGCGAAGCTGTGTGGTGGTGGACACCTCATTCCCTTTTTTAAATTCCTGCATAACGGCTCTTGAGATCTCCTTTGCAAAAGGCTCATCGGAATTCTCTGCGAGCATTCCCTCCAACTCCTCCTGAGACACCTCTTTCAAACGCTGTGCCGCGGAAACACCCTTTTGGGGATTCAGCCTTAAATCCAAAGGCCCGTCCGTTTTATAAGAAAATCCCCGGTCCGGGTTGTCTATCTGCATAGAAGAAACACCCAGGTCTGCCAAAACAAAATCAAATCTTCCGTTCTGTTCTGCCACCTGGTCAATATCCGCAAAGTTTTTCTGTATGATGGTGAGGATCTCAGGACCGTACCCTTTTTTCTGCAGCCGTTCTCTCGTCTTTTCCATCTCAATGGGGTCCACATCCAGGGCATAAATATGGCCTTCCGCCTGCAGGCATTTCAGCATTTCCGATGTATGCCCGCCGTATCCAAGGGTTGCGTCCAGGCCTGTCTGACCCGGCTGTATCTGCAGAAAATCCATGATTTCCTTTACCATAATGGAGATATGCATTCCTGCAGGCGTACTGCCCTTTTCAATGACCTTCCGGATGGTGTCTGCGTATTTTTCAGGCTGCAGTTCCTTATATTTTTCTTGATAATTTCTGGGATGCGTGCCTTTGTAGCGGACACGGCGCTTATGCTGTTGTTCTTTCTTTTCCATTGCTGCTGCTCCTTTTATTCTGTCCAACTGTGGCTCTGAGTCCTGATACTTTCCCCTGACCTGACAGCGCTTCTTATCATGCAGTCCAGATACTGATCCTGGCAGCCCTCCTCCAGGGAATAAAAGCTCTCGCCGCCGCATACGTACTGGTGCATTTTCCATACTGCATCTGCCACGGCAGTCTCCTCATCACTGAGTCTCGGCCTTCCGAACGGATTGTGATACAGCCATTCTCCTGCCCCCTGTATGCCATCTATAGCAGGGGCACCTAGCCCCTCGTCTATTCCGGAACCGCTTCTTGTCATTTGGTATTCCACCGGGGTTTTGTGATCCTTCAGACAGCGGATGGTATTGTTTTCTATCTCTCCCCTCTCACCGCGGATCAGCACTCTGCTGCCCCGGATTTTCGAGAAGTATTGTTCCTCCGTGAAATCAAACACACCCCATTTGCCGCCAAAATCAAGCACCGCAAACTGCTGTCTGTCCCGGATGATCCGCTCTTTGTCCGGATATCCGGCGCGTCCCGGGCCTTCCACAATGGGATTTACAAATTCCCATGCCCTGATCTCACAGTTCTCGAATCCCACATCCAGATATTTTCTGAGAAGGCTGACACCGTGATATCCATGGCCCACGGAAACCTGCGCCTGTGTCACACTGCCGATCCTCCCCGATCCAATGACCGCCAGCCTTGCCATATGGGCCGGCCGCAGCCAATACTGCTCTGCAAACTGAACCTTGGACGGTTCTTTGATCCTGTGATAATATTCTTCAATGGCGTCCACATGCTCCAGCGCAAAGGTCTCACTGAGCACATAGAACCCCAGCCCGGAAGCCTTTTCCAGCATCACTGGCATGACATCCGGTGAGAGGCACAGGACCACAAATTCCACCTCTTCCCTGCACTTGGCAAGCGCGTCCAGATCAGGAAGGACCTTAACGCCCCACTGCTGCTCCAGCCGTTTTGCCTTTTCCGGATTCCGCTCCACCACAATGCTCACCTTGAAAAATTCCGGAAGCTCTTTTGCCGCTCTCAGAAAAAATTCAGCCCGCCATCCAGCGCCCACAATTCCAAATACCGCTCTTCTCATACTTTTCTCCTCCTACAGGATCTCACAGAATTCGATCCTTTCCCGGTTCGGTCCCTCAACGATAAAAAATTTAATTCCTTTCTCCCAGAAAGGAAGGCTGTTGATCCCGGGAGTCAGCATGGTATATCCCTCCTGTTTCATTTTCTCATACAGCTCTTCCACATGTTTTGTGTCAAGGGCAAAATGATCTACACTGCCGTCGCGCTCCAGTGCGGCACCGTTTTCATATATCTCCAGTGTAAGATTTTCATATCTGAGGAAGGCCACAGTCTCTGCCCCGTTTTTCACCTGGTAAATATTTTCAAACCCCAGCTTTTCATAAAATTCCAGACTTTTTTTCAAGTCATTTGTAGGGATTCCAATATGCTGCAGTCCTGTTACATAGTTTTTCATCATATGCGTTCTCCTTTACTTATGTGATGGTCTCATGGTTCATATTTACTATATATTGTTTGCTGTTTTATCTCCAAAGACGATGTACGGGTGCTGAACGATCACTTTTATACTATCATAATTCAGGGAAACTGGCTATCAGAATTCCTCTGCCCATTATATGAAATTTTAATCATAGGGTTTGTTATATGCCTGATACGGCATAGAATTGTCAGATAGGGATGCCGCGGACAAGTGACCGCAGCATCCCTTTTAAATATTTTTTAAGACTGTTCAGATCTTATCTATTTCTTTCATAAAATCAGTAATAGACTCCGCACGTGCTGCCAGTTTCAGATATTTTGAAAGGGTATCCGTGTTCTGCTCATTCATGATCTTACTCCTGAGTTCCTCAGGCACAGAACCTGACTCCTGCAGAAGAAACAAGATGGATTCCGCTTTACCTTCTGCCCTGCCTTCCGCACGTTCATCTTTCAACAGTTCTTCCAGTAACATAAACTTCTCCTCCATTTCCCGGCTGCTTCTGACCTCTTCCATGGATTCCTGGATCTTCCTGATAAAACTGTCCTGATAATCCCTGTTACTGTCTGATGTGTCAGCCCTGACAAATTCAAGAAATTTAACAAGTTCTTCAGGCGTCTCTGCCTCATTATCCCCGCATGTACTCAAAAAAATAGTCGTACTTCCGTCTGCAATGGATAATCCGGTCTCAGCGCAGATATTCTCAAAAGTATAGCGGTATTTTTTCTGCCCAAAGGGGTCAAAATCACAGATAAAAATCACATAGGCTGCAGGGAGTTCCCTGTAGTCCTCACCGGTCAGTAAAAGTTCCATATCCATTTGGCTGTGATAATATCTGGCCCTTTTGCCTATATGGGATTTTTTTGCCACCTGCATTTCCACATTATAGTGAGTCCTGTTTTCATCCCGGGCGATAATATCAAGCCGTATCCCCCGGTATTCAGGATGGTAGATCATACTTTTTTCTTTGCTGATCTCCACCTTCTCGATGGGAAATCCCACTGCCATCTCCAGAAAATCACGGCAGATTTCCTCGTTCACCATAACTGCGCCAAACATAAAATTATCCTTAAATAAAAGCTGTGCCAGTTTTCTGTTTTGCTTCATATACATCCTCCGCACAGGCAGAGGAATTCTGTTTTGATTATAGCACACTCTATTGAATTATTCCATATAAAAATCAGCATTTGCAAATTGTATATAACAATTTGTTATCATTTACAGCCACTGTCCCGAAAGGCATTTATCTCAAAAAGATGCTGCGCGAAGTGAATCTAACGTCTGAACTGTTACGCCTGATCCAGTCCTCTGGCAATGGAAATATTTCTGATCTCCATCGTGCCGTCTGTGACAAATACACTGAGTGCATCCCCCGGCTTCTCATAGATTCTGCTGTTAAGAGCTACTCCGTTCACATATAATGTCACGATAGTATCATCCAGTATCATCTGCACATGGTATGTCTCACCTGCGCTAAGAGTGATCGGCCGTTCCAACCCTATGTTCATGCATCCGAACCAGGGCCAGTTTGGATTCTTTTCAAACACATATTTATTTTCCCCTACAGGGAAGATGTACTGGTAAGACTGCGCAGTCTTTTCATTCTCCAACACACGGATACCAAAGGATCTGGTACCCTCCGAAAATGTAATATCAGCTTCAAACGAGTATAAATCTCCACACGCCTCTGCCAGTATCTTTTCCGTTCTGGCATATGGGCTTTCCAGTTTCACATCGGAAAGACTCTCCCGATCCCCGAAAGCCTCCCAAACAGTATCCGGTATCTTTACCCCCAGGGTTCCATCCTGCCGCTGGTATATCTCATGTGCCACAAAGGTTCCTGCCCACTCAAAGTTTTTCCGGTCATCACAGTCCTCTTTTGTGGGAACCCAGCCAAAGAGGATTCTCTGTCCGTTCAGACAGAACGTTCTTCCCGCGTAATAAGCCCTTCCGTCAAAGGCGTCGTCCACAGGAGCGATCCACGGACCATCCAGACTCCTGCTCATACGGTAGATGATCTTATTTTTATCGCTGTATTCAGAGATGATATGATACCACCAGTCACCGATTTTGAATAAATCAGGCATTTCATGCATGGTGTACAGACCGGGTGCCCAGAAATCCCCTTTGAATTCCCAGTTTTTCAAATCCTTTGATGTAAATTTCACCGTGCGGCCTGTCTGCTCTGTCTTGGGTCCAATCTTTCTGGCGCCTAATATGAGCAGGTATTCCTGCGCCTCCTCGTTCCAGATGACAAAGGGGTCTCTCCAGTCATCCGGGTCATATCCCTCCTGAGGGCAGAAGGTGAGGGCTTCCTGGGTTTTCGTCCAGTGGCGAAGATCATCACTGACCGCATGCATCAGTACCTGGGATGCTTTTCCCTGTGCGGGATAGTCCCGGTTATATCCTGTGTAGAAGATGTGAAACTTTCCTTCTGCCTCAAATACACTGCCCGCAAAAATGAACTGATCCTGTTCCTCATCTGTCCCTCTGGGCACAGCCACGCCGCAGTCCTCATAATCCACAAAGTCTGAAGTAGTTGCCAGATCCCAGCCAAAGGGTTCTCCAAACGGCCCCGGCTTTCTGGTATCCCTCTGATGATAAAGATAAAATTTATCCTTATATCCAAAGGGCATACAGTCTCCAAACCAGGTATCCGGAAATTGGTAATAAAGTTTATTCATGATCAAATCCTCTCTTTCTAGCCTTTGACAGCTCCGGCTGTCAGTCCGCTTAACATATATTTATTAGTGAAAAAGTAAAACAGGAATGTGGGCAGCACTGTTACCGTGATGGCCGCAAAAGTCGCGCCCCAATCCGTAGTTCCCATAAATCCCACAAAGTCGTTCAGCCCCAGTGTCACGGTCTTCATATCTGTAGAACGCGTAAATGTGTAGGCATTGATAAAGTCATTCCAGGTAAAGACACCCTGCATGGTTGCCACTGTCAGGATGGAATTTGTAGACATAGGGAAAATAATCCTGAAAAATGTCTTCATAGGTGTACAGCCGTCTATTATGGCTGCCTCCACTATCTCATCCGGCAGGAATTTACTGAAAGAGTAAAAAAGCTGAATGGAATAAGAAAGGGAAAACGCGATCTGGGGCAGTATGATGGCCGGATATGTATTCAGCATGTTCATCTTGCTGAAAATGGTAAACAGGGGGATCAGAGCCACCTGAAACGGCAGCATGAGTCCCAGAAGGAAATAAGACAATATTTTCTTGTTTCCTTTAAACTGTATCTTACTCAGAGCAAACCCCGCCATAAAGCTTATGAGCAGCAGAGGGATCAGCACGCCCACTGTGATGATTATGCTGTTTTTAAAGTAGGTCAACATTGGGCTTGTGGTAAATACCTTAATATAATTACTAAAGTCAACCGCCCTTGGCAGCGCATAGGAAGCCAGGTGCCGGAAGTCATCTGTTGTCTTCATACTGGACATGATAACATAGAAGATAGGATATACCTGGAAGATCAGCAGCAACGCCCCTGCAGCCACTTTGCATCCGGTAAACAGATTCTTTTTTGTCTTCATATTCATGCTTCCTCACCTCTTTCCGTAACTCTTCTGAACACAAACCCAACCATCAGACAGATCGCCACGATTGCCATGGCCACTGCGCTTCCGTAACCGTATTTCATACTGGAAAATGCCTGCTTATACATATAGGTAGACATCAGCTCCGATGAATTTCCGGGACCGCCCTTTGTCAGAAGGAATGAAATATCAAAAGAGCGCAGGGAGCCGTTCAACACCAGCACACAGTTGGCAATTATAACAGGTCTGATATAGGGAATCTTCACATGTCTGTAAAGCTGTATCACATTGGTGCCGTCCATGATCGCTGCTTCCTCCAGTTCCTTCGGAACTCCAATAAGAGCCGCATAAAAAATAACCATATAAAGCCCGAGGTACTTATATCCCTCCACAAATGCCGCAACCAGAAGGGAGAGGGAGTCATTGGAGATCCACTCCATATAGAGGAGATCCTGGTTAAAAAATCCCAATACCGAGTTGATAACTCCGGGCGGTGTGACAGACAGCAGCTTTGTAAATATCTGGCAGATCGCCACGGAAGAGATCACCACAGGTACATAATATAACGTCTGCAGTCCTGCCCTGAATTTTGTCACTCTGCTCAAAAAGATGGCAAACAGCAGTCCGCCGAATACCTGTATCAGAACACAGATCACTGTATAGATCAATGTGTGTGCAACCGTTGCCCAAAACGTGGGGTCATTTGTAAAAAGCTGCAGGTAATTCTTCAGTCCTAAGAAGGTCTTTTCCCCTACGCCGCTCCAGTCAAAAAGGCTGTAATATCCTGCCCAGACAACAGAGACTACCACAAACAAGGTGTACACAATAAATGCCGGCAGCAGGAACATCATGATCACTTTTTTACGTCCAAACGATTTTTGCATAATATCTTCCTTTCTCTGTCATATGCCCCGAAGCGCTTCTGAAAGAATTCACTCATCTAGGCATTTTTAGGCAGAAAATGAGACAGGCGCCTGATATCCAGCGTTTTGTTTGAATGTCTGACTAATATCCTGCACCTGTCTTCTGCAATTCTTATTTACTGTTATTGATGATAAACTGGTCTGCTGCTGCCTCAAATTCCTCAGGCTTTTCCTTTCCCTGCGCTAATTTCTGCTGCTCATCCACCAGGTTTGTAAGGGTAGCTGAATCCAGTTTGTCATCCCAGGATACCCAAGCGTCTGTAGCTGTCTCGAACAGAGGCTGCAGGTCATAGAACATCTGGTCTAATCCTTCCGGGATCTCGTCATTGAAAGGTGAGAAAACCTTTGCATCGTTATAACAGGAGTCCGAATAATTCTCACACATATACTGGAAAAATTCCTTCATAGTGTCATCATAAGTCTGGGCATTGAAGGCTGTTCCGAACCCGCCGTGAATGGGAATATTTGTCTCCATATTCTCCTGGCCCTGCACATCCGGCACCGGGAAGAATCCAAGTTCACCCTTGCTGTACATCTCACTTGCCTGGGAAATCTGTCCGGAGCCGCTGTACCACATACAGCCGGTGCCGCCAAAGAACAGGTCAGTGGCCGCAGTGTAATCTGTACTCAGAAATCCACCCTGGAAATACCCTTCCGTACCCAGTGTATAGAGCAGATCCACACCCTCTTTTGCCGATGTATTTTGAGAAAATGTCTCTTTCTGACCAATGTAATCCATAATAAACTGGTCTTTTGTCATACGCCACGGCGCGAAAGAGAGGTATCTCATAAGCTGCCAGTTCTCTTTTCCTGCCACAATGAGAGGAATCTCCTCCTTCTCCTTTAAAGTCTTGCAGACATCCAGGAAATCATCCCACGTCTTAGGAACATCCAGACTGTATTTTTCAAAAATGTCCTTTCTGTACAGGAAGAACTCACAGTTCAAGCTCTCGGGAAACAGATATACATTGCCGTCTTCCGCATCCTTAAAAAAGTCGTACACAGCTCCGTTCATATCCCCTTTCATGCCGATACGTTCCAGTTCATCTCCAATATTCACGATCGCATCAATATCCTTTGCCGCACTGGAGAGCGCGCCGTTGGCGCATCCATAAATATCTGGCAGCGCATTGCTGTTAATATAGAGCTGAAGCTTTGTCACATAGTCCGCATCGCTGCTCACAAGCTCAAATTCAGGTGCCTCAAGTCCCTTTTCCTCACTGAATTCAGTCAGCAGCTTTTTCAGGATAATATACTTTGTGGACGTCTCACTGCACCGGAGAAGCGCTGTGATCTTTTTCCGTTCCCCCGAAGATTTCTCTGTGGAATCCGATGTCTTTTTTCCTGTTTCTCCTGTCTGTGAAGCACTCTCTCCCCCGCATCCTGCAAGCAGTGTGGAAAATGCCATCACTCCGGCCAGTGCCAATGCCGCGATTTTTTTTGCTTTCATACTTTTCCTCCTTTGAGATACCAGTTTGTATTTCTCTCTTGTTGATATTCATATTATAAATTTTTCAACTAAAAATCTATATGCGAAAAAATGGTAAAAACCGGACATTTGGAAACAAAACCATAAAAAAAATGCGCACTCCTGATTTCAAGTGTGCACATTTTTTCTATTTTCTGCCCCCGGCGGATATTTATCCCTGCTAAATCCTGCGGTACACATTGGGCGTCACGCCATATTTTTTCTTAAAGACACGAATAAAGTAACTCAGATCATGATATCCTACCATCTCCGCCACCTCATATATTTTATAGCGGTTCTCGGAAATGAGCTGCTCTGCTTTTACAAGTCTGCAGTCCAGCAGGATCTCCAAAAAACTCTTTCCTGTATTATTTTTCAACAGCCGGTTGATGTAAGTCTTGCTGATCTTAAAATATTCGGCAAGGGAATCCAGGGAAAGATCTTCCCTGTAGTGCTCTTCGATATATTTTAAAATGCGCTGTGCTGTCTGCTGGTTCCGGTCCAGCTTCACACCTCTGTTCTGGTCAGCCAGGAAGCTTATGGATTTCTTCAGGTATTCCAGCAGATCACGGCGTGAATGGCAGGAATACATTTTTTCAATACTCTCTGTCAGCACAGATGTCTTCTCCACAGCAGATCTGAACCTCTGTGATTCGTGGCCGAGATATTGGAAACAGCTTATCAGCAGTTCCATAGCCGCATACCTCATAACATCCAAGTCATCACAGCCCTCAAATATCTGTCCAGCAAAATTTTTAGCTGTCTCAATGTTTCCTCTTGCCACCTCTGAAAAAAGCCGTTTTCGTTCCCCCTCGGTGATATTCCATGTATTCATCCTCACATCGGCAACATCCGTATACTCCAGAATACTGGAATCCTCCCCCATATATACACACTGCTCACATGCCTCCACCGCCTGCTTATACGACATGTTCACAGAATAGGGGTCCGTCTGTGCAAGGCTGATGCCAAAGGAGATATCCCCCATTGTGATGTCCTTCATATTTTTCTGGATTTCTTCACAGGCCTGTACGCAGTGGCTGACACAGTCCCTGGAGTCCATAGATTTGGGATATACCACAAGAAAACAGTATCCCAGGGTATCCGTCTCAGAATATACCTGTACGCTGGTCTGCCTCAGAGATTCCTCACAGATATTGCATACTACAAAATCATACAGCCCCGGCTCCAAATCGGCTGTCTGCCCGCTTCCGGTATTCTGAATGCGGGCGTAGACAAAGACATACTGTTCCATTCTGATGCCGAGAAGCTCCATACGCACAGCCATATCTCTCTGATCCCGGAGTCTGCCATATATCAGATCCGAGATGAGCTTGCTCCTCACCATGGGCAGCGTCTGTTGATATCTCCTGCGCATCTCGGAATAATCTTTTTTTTGTTTATTGCGCAGTCGGATACGGCTGCAGACCTTTTCAACGACTGCATGCATCTCCCTGAAGTTCACGGGTTTGAGCAGATACTCACAGACTCCGATGCGCAGTGCCTGCTGGGCAAAAGAAAAATTGTCATACCCTGTCAGTAGGATGATCTCTGTATCCGGGTTGTCCTTTTTCACCTGCTCTGAGAATTCCAGACCGTTCATGCCCGGCATTTTAATATCGCTCAGGATAATATCCGGGTGGTGTTTCGCCGCAAGTTCCAAGCCTTCTGCCCCATCCTCAGCGCTTCCCACCACACAGCAGCCGTAGGTCTCCCAAGGGAAGGAACACAATCCGTCCAGTATAATATATTCATCGTCAAGAATCAGAACTTTCAAATCCATCTTCAGGTCCCCTCTCCACTAAATTTTCCGCCCTGGCGTATACTTCATCTGTACTCATTTGGAAGGGTATCCGTATGGTGATACAAGTCCCTTTGCCGGGGCTTGACTGGATAGTCAGCCCATACCCTTCCCCAAACAGATATTTCAGTCTCTGATGTACAGCATAGACGCCCAGTCCCGTGTGAGCCGTATTGATATCCTGCCTGTCAGCGCCTCCCGGCTCCGCAAGCAGTGCCTTTCTTGTCTCCTCCGTCATTCCCACACCTGTATCTGACACACGAATGAACACTGTTTCCCCTTCCCTGTGCCCCTCAACTGTAAGCTCCGCCTTCTCTCTGCTCACCTCAACACTGTGGACAATGGCATTTTCCACCAGCGGCTGTATGGTAAGCTTTGGAATAAGCTGCCCGTAAATCTCCGGCTCTATGTCAAAGATGACTTCAAAACGGTCACGGTACCGTGTCTTCTGTATATAGAGGTAATCCTTCACATATCTCAGTTCCTTTTCCACAGTAAAGACAGCCTCCTTGTTGCTGATGCTGATACGGAGCAGGCTGCTGACTGCAGTGATCATATCGCATATGTCATCCTTCCCTTCTTTATGTGCCATCCAGTTGATAGTATCCAGGGCATTGTACAGAAAATGGGGATTGATCTGTGCCTGCAATGCCTTAAATTCCATTTCTTTATTCAGAACACGGCTGTGCGCGATCTCCTCCAGCAGCTTTTCCACTTTTTGAATGGTAGAGTTGAACACCTGGTTCATCTCTCCGAATTCGTCCTTCCGCTCCTCCTCCAGACGGACCTTAAAATCACCTTTTGAAAATTTTTTCAAAGCCCCTACTGTACTTGTAATAGGACGGACAAGAAGATAGGACATGATGACTGACAGGGCGAGACTCAGCAAAATACCCAGAACAGCCGCCACAGCCGTTCCGGTCTGCAGAGGCATGATGGATTTACTGATCTCTTTGTCCGGAAGGATCCCTATGGTTTTCCAGCCTGTATACTCAGAGACCTGATATACCACCTGGTAAGGGGCATTGTCGATCTCATACCGGAAAGAATCATCCCACTTTACAAACAGATCATCTGCCCGGTCTGTCAGCTCTGACGGCTCCCCCAGTATGATCTCATTATTGTCATCCAGGAGGATGATCTTTCCTGAGGACGCAAAATCCACATTGCGCTGAATGCGCTCCAGTGCTGACAGGCGGATGGAGGTGCGCAGGATTCCCAAAGACTGCATGGAGAGAATATCTTTGATCTCTTTCACCACCTGCAGGCTTCCGCTGGTGCCGATATCGTTGACGCATACAATAGCTCCCATACGTTCCCGGGCTGTCTGCTTTAATTCCTCCGTATTCGGCAGATCAGGTGCCTGATAGAGAATAGAGCAGAAATATTCCTTTCCATTTTCTCCGTATATCTCCATATCTTCCATATGGATGCTGTTGAACATCTGCACCATCAGCCGTTTTAATTTTCTGGTTCCGCTGTAATAGCCCTCCTCATCCTCCCCCGGTTTGCCATAGATCAATTCCTCCTGCACCGTGGGATTAAAGGACAGGTAATCCAGCTTATTATAAATCAATTTCATGAAGGAATCATAGTTCTCCGAAATCTGCTTAATGGTCTCCTCTGTCTGCATCACCGTCTTTTTTAAGATGATTCCCGACGCGATATAATATGTTATTCCTCCTGAGATCAGAGAGATCAACAGAGTGACCAGCAGACAGGAAAGAAACATTTTGTTAAAAATCCGCATATCCTTCATTCTTTTTTTTATTCGCAAAAACATTTTCTATCTCTCCTCAATACCCGGGTCGTTCCGCCTTATCTGATACTGCCGTTTTCCCGTATTCTTCCATTTTCACCCATTATTACCGCAGCACTTTTGCCGCCCTGAGACTGGCCCTTGTCTCCTCCAGCATCTTCAGCTCCTCCGCTGTCATATCCTTCTGCGAAAAGATTTCCGCCATACGGAAGTGTTCCAGCGCCTTGTCCTCCTCATGTCTGGACAGGGCAATAATGGACATACAGCACTCCCCCACAGAGCGGAGCCAATAGGTGCCGAATTCATCGTAGATCCTGGCGCTCTTTTTAAAATACCGCTCTGCCTCCTCATAGTTTCCCTGCAGATATAAAATATAGCCGTAATCTTCATAGAACAGATCCAGGCTTTTGATCACCCGCTTTTCCCGGCAGAGACAGATGGCCTTCTCCATGATCTTTCCAGCCTTTTCATATTCTCCCCGCCGCCTGTAAATAAGGGCCAGATAGTCATAGGCTCCCGCCACATTAAAGTAATTGGCCCGCTTCATTTTAGGACTTTCAAAGAGCTGGATGGATGAGCGAAGCAGCTTTTCCGCTCTTTCATACTCTCCCTTTTGAATATTGCAGTAACCCTCCAGACGCAGAAGTACGCCTCGTTCCCTGGCATAGGCCTCCAGATCCTCGATGGATTTCGCTTCTTCTATATACTTTTCCATCCACTCTACGCTGCCTTCCTTCAGGCCGTAGCAGATCAATTCCACATAACCTTTGAGGAGCATATCTATCCGATCCAGCTCACCGGCACGGCTCATCATCTTCCGGATATACACGATTCCCTGCTCACGCTTGCCGTCCCTTGTAAGAGAACGCCCGGCAAGGAAATCCAGCACCATATGCAGCTCCTCGTAATCCCGGAAATCCACATCGTCCTCCATGGCTTCCAGGTGCTGGGTATACTCCTCCATATCCTGATAAATCCTTTCCCTGTCAAGTCTCATACTCTTCCTTGTATCCTCATCATTGACCACAGTAGGAAAAAATTCATCATAATAGTCCAGTACATACTGCAGCTCCATAATATTATAATAGAGCTTTTCATACTCACAGACCGTAAAACTGTAATGATACCGCAGCTCAGACAGATAAAAATATTCACTTTTATTCCTCTGATATATTTCTTTATAATACCGGATTGCCAGTTTATGAAGCTCCAGGCGTTTAAAGCGGGAGATCCGTCCATAGATCATATCACGCACCATTTTTTCCCGAATCTTCAGCATTCTGTGTTTCCCCGCATCGGTCTCCGCAAGCAGTCTTCTGCGCATGAGAAAATCAAGGATCTTCATCACCTTCACAGGGGATTCTTCCAGCATGCTGCCAAGCTGCTGCACATCTGTTCCATGCTCCATCACGGACAAATACTCCAGATATTCATACTCCTCCTGGCAGAATCCGGAAAACAGCCGTTCCATTGCCCTTTCCGTATCTGGAAGAAACTGAAAATATTCTTCTGTCCCCTGGCGTATATTTTCCACCACATCTTTCAGAAATCTCAGGTTTCCCCCTGTATACTCATAGATACTGTGGGAGGATAGTTTTTCCGGAAATTTTTCTCCCAGCGCATCCACCAGATAGGCCCTGCCCTCCTCCTCTGTCAGATGGGGGAGTCTCACCACCCTGACCCGGGAGACAGCTTCCAGACGTGCCAAAAGCTGGGGCTGTGCCTGAAAATTAGGGCAGTATTCCATTAAAATGAAGAAGTCTCTCCTGTACCGCTCAAAAAAACAGGAGATGAGCAGATTGAGGCTGTGTTCATCCACAGATTCCATATTTCTGAGCAGCAGAATATATTTGCCCTCCTTCCTTCTCACAGATTTCATCAGCATCTCCATGCGGTTCCTATAGCAGATATCGCTGTGGCCTCCCAATGACTCAGGAATTTCCTGGGGGAGTGCTATGCGGCACCGGTCACATATCTGTTCCATCACCTTCTCCACCGCCAGATATGCCACCTGCTGATCGGACACCTGGAATTCCACGGAGATAACCTTTGCATTTTCCATGCTTTCAATAAAGGTTTTGAGGACCATGGTCTTTCCCATTCCTATACTTCCGCAGAGCATACAGATATCTGCGTCCTCCCTACGGCTGTATTTCAGATACTCCTTGGTAAGCTCTGCCACTGCCTGCAGATGCCCTCCGTAGAGACTGCCGTCCCCTTCTTCCTGACGCCGTTTCCGCATGAGCAGAATTTTCTCATACTGGTCTTTTGTGTGCTGTTCCGGTTCCACACCCACATCACTTAGCAGGCTCTCCGCAAATCCCGTATATACCAGAACTGCTCTGTTGTAATCCCTTCTGGCCGCGTAAATCTGCATCAGCGCACAGCAGGCTGTCTCCCGATAAGGGTCCAACAGAAGAATTTTTCTCGCATAGCCCTCTGCGGCTGTGTAATCCTCTCTCTCCATACATTTTTTCATAGCCGGAAGAAAACGGTCCACAAACAGTTTTTCATATACATTCTGGATACTGGTGACCCACTTTTCAAATCCGGCACAGTTTTTCAGATGAAACTTATCTAAAAAACAGCAGTTTTCCATCTGCAGCAGATATTTCTCTGCATTGTCCGTAAGAAAGACATCTGTATCCCTGACCAGTTCCACTTTTGGATCCAGCTTAATATATTCCTTTCCCATGGTCACCAAGACACCGTCTCCCAACAAAGTCCGAAGCTTATACAGACTGTTTCTCAGATTCCGCCTGGCACTCTCCTCCTTTTGCTCCTCCCAGAACAGGGATACCAGTTCATCCCTGGAACAGCTCTCATTGAAAAGCAGATACAAAAGCAATGCCTGAATCTTTTTCTGCGGGATCACCACCCGGACACCATCCCTGATGATCTCCGGCTTTCCCAGAAAACGAACCGTTATTTTCATATCTTCATCCTTCCCCCTCTCTGATAAAGCTCATGGCACTTAAACTTTGTTAATTTTTTCGCACATTAAAACATCTGCCTTACATTATATCTGAAACTATGCATTCCGTAAAGAATTCATCGGCAAATTTCGACAAAACAAAAGGAACTTCGACAACGATTCAGATACGTTGCGCCCTGACTAAACCTTTATGAGAAATCGTCATCCTGAACATCTCTTCTTTTTTCACTTTTCTTCGTTAAAACTTTAATTTATACTCATTGTCAAGTCAGAAAGTGACGATAAACTGACAGCAATTGTTTATAATGAAAGAAAAGCTTGTGGAGAAACAACATAGAGAAAAGAGGAGGATTTTTTATGCAAACAGTAGTAATCACAGGAGAAACTTTAACCCTGGATGAATTGGCAGCAGTCTGCCGTTTTGACGCTTTGGTGGAATTGGACACTGAGGCAGTGGAGCGCATCCGTGCTTCCAGAAAAATCATTGATGACTTCGTAGAGCGGGAAGAAGTGGTATATGGTGTCACCACCGGATTTGGAAAATTCAGTGATGTAGTCATTTCCAAAGAAGACTGTGTACAGCTCCAGAAAAACGTGATCATGACCCATGCCGTAGGTGCCGGCGAAGCATTTCCCACAGAAGTGGTCCGCGGCATTATCCTGCTTCGTTTAAACAACCTAGCCAAAGGTTTTTCCGGGGCTCGCCTGGAGACAGTGGAAACCCTTGTGTCCATGCTGAACAAACATCTGCATCCTGTCATTCCCCAGAAAGGTTCCCTGGGCGCCAGCGGTGATCTGGCTCCCCTCTCCCACATGGTCCTTCCTATGATGGGCATGGGACTTGCAGAGTATGAAGGCCGTATTTATCCCGGTAGAAAAGCCATGGAAAAAGCGGGGATCCCTGTCATCAATCTCCATGAAAAAGAGGGGATCGCACTCATCAACGGCACACAGGTCATGACCGCTGTGGGAGCCCTCACAGTCTATGATTCCATCCGCCTGATAAAATACGGAGACATTGCGGCAGCCCTCACCTTTGAAGCGCTGAATGGTATCACCACAGCGCTGAAGCCCCAGGTTCATCTCACCCGTCCCCACAAAGGACAGATCGACACCGCGCGCATTTTAAATGAGCTCCTGGAAGGAAGCGAAATGACCACCGAGCAGGGAGAACTGCGTGTGCAGGACCCGTATACCCTGCGCTGCCTGCCCCAGATCCACGGCGCCTCCAAAAATGCTTTAAATTATATTATTGAGCAGATCGAGGTGGAGATGAATTCTGTGACCGACAACCCTATCATATTCCCTCAGACCCAGGAAGTTATCTCCGGCGGAAACTTCCACGGACAACCCATGGCTCTCACCTTTGATTTCCTGGGGATTGCAGTGGCTGAACTGGCAGATGTGGCAGAGCGCCGCATAGAGCGGCTTGTGAATCCGGCTCTCAACTATGGCCTCCCCGCATTTCTGGTGGAGGGCGGAGGACTGAATTCCGGCTATATGATCGTACAATACTGCGCCGCTGCTCTGGTATCTGAAAATAAAATACTGGCTCATCCGGCCTGTGTGGACAGCATCCCCTCTTCTGCCAACCAGGAAGACCATGTATCCATGGGTACTATATCTGCCAGAACAGCCCGGGATATTGCGGATCATGTCCGCCGTGTACTGGCCATGGAGATCCTCTGCGCCTGCCAGGCTATTGATTTAAGAATCCAGTCCCAGGCAGGCAAAAAAGGCGCGCTTGGAAAGGGAACAAAAGCAGCCTATGACATGGTGCGGAGCAGAATCCCCTTCTATGACAAAGACCGGGAGCTTTACCCTGAAATCAATACCTGTGAAGAATTGCTTGCTGATGACAGCCTGATCAAAGCAGTGGAGACTGCCTGCGGCCCGATCATCTTTTAAAAAATAGAGGAGTTTAATTATGGAAAATAAGATAGTATACAATTCAAGTGTCAAAATACGTTTTTTCATCTGCAGTATTATCGGCGTTTTTCTTTTCTTTGTTACCATTCCTTATAATGGGAACAAAAAAGTACCCATGGTACATATCATGGACATCATCCAAAACGCTCTAGGTCCCAAGGTCCAGTACATTTTTGTCATGGTATCCTGCCTGGCTGTACTGGCAGCCAGCATCTATGTAAAATACGGAAAAAATGTTCCCAATATCCTGAAAAGTACCTATCAGAAGGACAACCTTTTTTCCTATTTCACCTATATAACAGCTGCTGTTTTCAGCGTTATGGCTATCTTTCAGATAGGTCCTGCCGCTATCATCGACCCGGAGATCGGTGAGACCTCTCTAAGCATTGCCGCTGACTCCTTCTTTGCCATTATGGTAGCCGGCACCCTGGTTGCCTTTATCACGGAATTTGGCTTTTTGGAGTTTTTGGGCAAGCTGCTTGAACCTATCATGCGCCGTGTCTATAAAGTACCCGGCAAGTCCGCGGTTGATGCCATCTCTTCCTTTGTGGCAGCACCTGCAGCCGGTGTTATGATCACCAATGATCTGTATCAGAAAAAGGTTTATACAGCCAGGGAATCCAGTTCCATCACGACCAACTTCAGCATTGCCAGCCTGGGTGGATTTGCCTTCCTGTCTTCCATAGCCGGGATAGAAAATCTCTACAGCGAGGTGGTTCTGGCTGCATTTATCTGTGTATTTGTACTGGCAGCAGTCATGATCCGTATCCCGCCCCTGTCCAGAAAACCTGACACTTATATTGACGGATCTGTGCAGACAGAGGCGCAGAGAAAACCGGAGCATTACAGCAGCAAAACATTTCCGGCCGCATACCAAGATGCCCTGGAAAAATCATCCGGTACCAAATTTACTGTGTTTTTAGAGCAGTTGAAATCCTCTTTTATGTTCGGCATCAAAGTAAATGCTTTTATTGTATCTCTTTCCGTTATCTGCCTTTTAATTTTTAACTATACACCCATTGCCAAATGGATCGCCATTCCCATGGCTCCGATTTTAAGCCTTTTAGGCCTACAGGACGCACAGCAGATCGCTGCCTCCTCTATTGTGGGAATCTTTGCATTATCCATACCGGCAACCTTGATCAAAGGCAAAGCTGTGGCTGCGGCCAGCGCATTTTTTGTAGTGGTACTGTCCACATCACAGATCATATTCTTCACGGAGAGCGCTAATGCCATGCTGGAATCCGATATTCCTGTGGGCTTCGGAGACCTGGTAAAAATCTTCTTCATCCGTACCATTATCTTGATCCCAATGGTGGCGCTGATGGCTAAAATACTGGTGTGACCGTAATATACCGTCACCGGTCACAGAACAAAAAAATCAATATACCGGCAAAAATAGATTCGGAGTGTGAAAACCATGAAAGAAAACCATAAGATTTTATTTGAACCTTATCAACTTGCAGGCTGTACCCTGAAAAACAGATATGTGATGGCCGCTATGGGTACCGGCGGAATGGTGACCCCTGAAAATACCTTCAACGAACGAGGGATTGAATACTATGTGGCAAGAGCCAAAGGCGGGGTAGGCCTTATCATCACAGGCACCATCTATGCGGAAAATGACATTGAAAAGGCTGTGGACGGAACCATGCCCTGCCCAACAGACAATCCATCTGCCTTTATTATGAACACAGCGGAAATGTGTGAGCGTGTCCATGCTTACGGTTCCAAAATATTTACCCAGCTCACAGCAGGATTCGGACGCGTGCTGAAGCCTCATCTTCTCTGCGGGCAGCCCCCTGTTGCCCCTTCCCCGATCAGCAGCTACTGGGATGAAACACTCATGTGCAGGGAACTGACTGTGGATGAGATCCACACCATTGTAGAGCGCTGCGGAGACACGGCAAAGATCTGCCAGCAGGCGGGTTTTGACGGGATCGAGATCCATGCCGTCCATGAGGGATATCTTCTGGACCAGTTCGCCCTGCCCCTCTTTAACCAGAGGACGGATGAATACGGCGGCTGTCTGGAAAACCGCCTGCGTTTTGCCTGCGAAGTCGTGCAGAATATCAAGAAAAAATGCGGAGAAAAGTTCCCAGTCATCCTCCGTTACAGTTTAAAATCCTACATAAAAGGCATGCGTCAGGGCGGCCTTCCCGGGGAAGACTTTGAAGAACTTGGCCGTGATATCCCGGAAGGCATTGCATCTGCTAAGATACTGGTAAATGCAGGTTATGACGCACTGGATGTAGATGCAGGGACCTACGATTCCTGGTACTGGTCCCACCCGCCCATGTATTTTGAAAAGGGCTTGAATATCCACTTTGGCGAACTCTTGAAAAAAGAAATGGATGTCCCAGTTCTCATTGCCGGACGCATGGAGGATCCTGATCTGGCCTCCGATACGGTGCGGGACAAAAAAACCGACCTAGTCGCACTGGGCAGAAGCCTTCTGGCGGACCCGGACACGGTAAACAAAATAAGGAGCGGCAGATATGAATTCGTACGTCCCTGCCTTGGATGTCATGAGGGATGTATGAACCGGCTCATCACTGCAAAGCCTGTCTCCTGTGCGGTAAATCCCTCCTGCGGAAGGGAAACCTCCTATTATCTGCAGCCTGCATGCGTGCGGAAAAAAGTTCTCATTATCGGGGCAGGCGTGGCAGGAATGGAAGCGGCCAGAGTCCTGAAACTCAGAGGGCATCTTCCGGTCATCCTGGAAAAGAGCAGCCGTCCCGGCGGTTCCCTTCACCTGGCCGGGGCCCCCTCCTTCAAACACGACGATCTAAAACTGGTTGACTGGTATCAAAGGACACTAGAAGATCTGGGTGTGGAGATTCATTACAATACCACTGCCACAGCGACCACTTTAAAATCTTATCCCCACGACACAGTGATCGTTGCCACCGGTTCCACTCCGCGAATCCTCCGCCTGCCAGGAAACCATGATATGTACCCTGCAGAGCGCATCTTTTCCGGTGAGATCACTCCCGGAAACCATACGGTCATCATCGGAGGCGGACTTGTAGGCTGTGAACTGGCGCTTGACCTGGCGGAAAACGGCAGGCAGGTCACCATACTGGAGGCCCTGCCGGAAATACTGTCTGCCGGTGCACCGGTACCTCACATGAACAAGATCATGCTGAAGGATCTGCTGAATTTCCATCATGTACAGCAGATAGCCGGCGCAGGGGTCAAATGCATTGAAGACAGGACTGTCACTTATGTAAAGGACAAAGAAGAACACCATTTGGAAGCCGACACCTTTGTCTGTGCCATTGGATACACCTCCAACAATACGCTCTATAAACAACTGAGTCTGGAGGAAAATGACATTTACCTGTTGGGGGATGCCCGGAGAGTGCGCAATATTATGTACGCGGTCTGGGATGCTTACGAGCTGGCCCGCAGTCTTTAAAGGCAAGGAAGGATAAAATATGGACACTATTTTATATGCATGGGAGGGGCCGCTGCCCTCTCCCGACTCCTTCGACCCGGCAGTACGCCGGGCACCGAAGCGGGAGGCCGCGCTGGGCGAAGCAGATATTAAACTTGCCGTCAAAAATGCCCTGCGCTACATTCCTCCAAAATATCACCGGGAAATCATTCCTGAATTTTATCAGGAACTCATGGAACATGGCCGCATCTACGGCTATCGCTTCCGCCCTCACGGAGCGATCTATGGGAAAGCGATAGATGAGTACAAGGGGAAATGTCTGGCCGGAAAAGCCATTCAAGTCATGATAGACAACAACCTGGATTTCGACGTGGCGCTTTATCCCTATGAACTGGTCACTTACGGAGAAACCGGACAGGTCTGTCAGAACTGGATGCAGTACAGGCTCATAAAAAAATATCTGGAGCAAATGACAGAGGAACAGACGCTTGTGGTCAGTTCCGGGCATCCCATAGGCCTTTTCAATTCAGCCCGTTCCTGTCCCAGAGTCATTCTTGCCAATGGTCTTATGGTAGGAAAATACAATAATCCGGAACAGTGGAACCGCTGTGCTGCCCTTGGGGTCACCAATTATGGACAATTTACTGCCGGAGGATGGTTTTATATCGGCTCCCAGGGAATCGTACACGGCACATATTCCACGTTCCTGGCAGCGGCAAGACAGATTCTCCACAAAAGCAGTGAAGAAGTCCTCCGCGGAAATCTGCTGGTATCCGCCGGTCTCGGCGGAATGAGCGGGGCACAGGGAAAGGCTATTGAACTGTGCCAGGGTGTGGGTATTATCGCTGAGGTGGACGCTTCTAAAATAGAACTGCGCATGCGTCTCGGCTGGATAAAAGCCATGGTGCATACGCCTCAGGAAGCGTTTGTACTTGCAAAAGAGTACCAGCAAAAAGGAGAACCTATCTCCATTGGATTCCATGGAAATATAGTGGACCTGCTGGAATATGCCGTAGAAACTGAGCAGAAAATTGACCTGCTCACAGACCAGACCTCCTGTCATGTGGCATTTGACGGCGGGTACTGTCCTCAGGGTCTGACCTTTGAGGAACGGACCAAAATGCTTGCTGAGCATAAGGATTTATTTGAAGAAAAAGTGAAGAAAACCTTGTTCAGACATCATGAATTGATCGAGATCCTGCGCTCCAGAGGCACCTATTTCTTTGACTACGGAAACAGTCTGACAACCACCATGTATGACATTGGGATCAGGGAAATGTGCAGAAATGGAGAAAATGATTTAGATGGATTTATTTATAGATCCTTTGTAGAAGAATTCATGGGACCTACCCTTTTTGACTATGGTTACGGACCGTTCCGCTGGGTTGTACTAAGTGGAAAAGCGGAAGATCTGGCACTTACAGACCAAACCGCAATGGACTGTATTGAAAAAGACCGGAGATTCCAGGACTATGATAATTATCTGTGGATCAAGCATGCAGGAGAGAATCATCTTGTTATGGGCACACAGGCCAGGATCCTTTATCAGGATGGAGAGACCAGGAAAAAAATCGCCCTTGCCTTCAACCGCCTGGTGCGGGATGGCAAGACCGGGCCTATTATGATGGGCCGGGATCACATGGATACAGGAGGCGTAGACGCCCCCTCAAGAGAAACCTCCAATATCCATGACGGCAGCAACATTACTGCAGATATGTCTGCACTGGTCTACGGCGGAGATGCTGCCATGGGTATGACCATGATGACCATACACAACGGCGGCGGAACCGGCATCGGCAACTCCCAGAGCTGCGGCTACGGGCTGCTGCTGGACGGTTCCCCTGAGGTGGATGAAATCATCTGCCGAGCCGTAAACTATGATGTTATGTGCGGTGTGGCAAGACGCGCCTGGGCAGGCAATGCACACGCGCTGGAAACGGTTTCGCTCTATAAGGAACCTGGAAATACTCTCACCCTTCCTTTTGCCTGTGACGAACAGGCGCTGTCAGACGCGATCCGGATGCTAGAAAAAGAAAAGTAATGTCTCTTTGCACCCTCTAAAGCATAAAGACATGAAAAGGCCGCACGGTATGATTCTTCCGTATACCGTGCGGCTGTTTTTAACCTGTGGGGCTATATTTATATTTTATATTTATATGTTATCTTTATTATTATATTTACATACCGTATTTACAGTCGTTATCTCTGCTGTTGTTCCGGCCTGTGCATTTTTTAATTACTATGTTAGTTTACTATAAACTTTATTTGCAGTTATTATAAAACTCCTTCAGCTCCGCCTTCACTTCAGATGAAAGCTGGCTTTTTTTAATTCCCTGTACCGCACCTTCCAATCCGTATAAACGGTTTATGCAGGCCGAGTCATCAATGGCCTTGATCTTCAGCCACGCCTGCCTGCTTCCCATTTCTTTCAGTTGGTCATAGGTATTGATACCTACTTGATTGAGTTGCTCTTCCACTACTGCTCCTATGTTTGGAAGCTTAGATAATTCCCCCATGTCTCTTCCTTCTTTCTTTTCATTTATACATAAATATAAAATATATTACATTCACATTTAAGTGATAAAAAATAATATTTTTGCTCTACATAAGTATCTCATATTCAAAATATTTCTCCTGAAAATGCACGGATTTTTCTATTTCCCGGCGGCTGAATTTCATGCCTTTGGGAGCTGCCACCCATTTATCTTCCACATCATTTTTCCGATGAATAACAGCAATTATAATGCCTTCTGCGCGCTTAACCGGCTTGTCTATTCCCAGAAAATACACATCCTGTTCCTCCTGATCACCGCCTAGAATCCCTTCCACATAGCCGTAATTAACCGGATAATATAAATCTTTATGTTCGGGATGAAAACTGCCCATCGGTCTGTCTATGACCACTTCGACAGGCTTATGCAGAATATCTTTTTTATTATTTTCCATATTTAAATGCCACCTCTTTACCGCTATGATATTCTTATGGTTCCGGGATATTATTATACTCTTTTCTCATGTTTTTTTATGTCCATGTTTTTTATATCTCTTTAATTGTATCCTAATAATATCTCTTTAACTGCATCTGAATATAATTCTTTAATTGCATCTGTTTAGTATATCTTTTATATATCTTTATTAATATCTGTGTAATGTATCTCTTTAATTACGTCTATATAATAAGTCCCTTTGATCGCGTCTATATAACAGGTCTCTTTAATCACATCTATAATAACAAGTCTCTTTAATCACATCTATAGTAACAAGTCTCTTTAATCACATCTATAATAGCAAGTCTCTTTAGTCATGTCTATATAACAAGTCTCTTTAGTCATGTCTATATAACAAGTCTCTTTAGTCATGTCTATATAACAAGTCTCTTTAGTCATGTCTATATAACAAGTCTCTTTAGTCATAACTATATAACAAGTCTCTTTAATCATGTCTATATAACAAGTCTTTTTAATCACATCTATATAGTTCTAAAGTACCATTTTTTTGCGTATAATGATAATATTCATCATTTGTCATATCTGTAAAATACGACCGGATCACCCGGCAAATTCCACCGTGGCTGACAAGCAGAACTGTCTTATCTTTGTCCCTTTTTCTTATCTCATCTAGCAGGTTATATACACGACAGGCGGTCTGCATCATGGATTCCCCGCCTGGATACCGGAATGCAAAATTTTTCTTGACATTCAAAAAATCCTCATTCTTTCTGTTAATCCCTTCAAAAATTCCATAGTCCTGTTCTATCAGCCGGTCCTCTGCGTAATAAGGAACCCCTGTGCGCTCAGAAATGACTCTGCTGGTTTCCATTGCCCGGCGAAGCGGCGACGAATAGATTCTCTGAATCCCGCACTCTAAGACGCTGTCTGCCAGCATCTCAGCCTGTCTGTACCCTTCCTGTGTCAGATTTATATCCGTTCTGCCGCATACCTTGTCCAGAGCGTTCCACTCTGTCTGTCCGTGTCTGGCTGCGTATATTTTCATCTTCTCCCACCCCACTCCTTATGACGTACCGCTTTTATCTCTACACTCAACATTATATACGAATTCGACTTTGAAGTATAGCGTTCTTTCTTTGTTTAATGCAAGTATTTTCCCTTGGTTTTTTAATCATATTCCGTCAAATATCACATATGTCTATTATCCACTTAGTAAATTTCGTATAATTATTTTATTTTTTTCTTGATTTTTTTGTATAACTATGCTACTATAACTGCAACTTAGGTATGCTTTAAGTATGCTTTAAATATTTCCTGCTTCATCACGGTATAACCTCCAACCGTGTTTGATCCAGAAAGGAGTAGAGACTTATGGAAAAAGAATTAAAGACGCAGATTGCGGAATCTGTCCAAAAACACTTAAAACAAGCGGTCAAGCTCAGTGAGGAGCTGGCAGCGCACCCGGAACTTCCCTATGAAGAATTTGAATCCAGCCAAAAGATGGCCGAGCTTTTATCCGAGGAAGGCTTTGAGGTTACCTATCCCTATGCAGGATATGACACAGCATTCTGTGCCTGTTTTGACAATGGGCCTGGGGTATCTGTTGCGATTTTGGCAGAATATGATGCACTTCCGGAAATCGGACATGGCTGTGGACATAATCTGCACGGCGCTCTCTCCGTACTCACCGGACTTGTGCTCCGTGACCTAAAACATCTGTTTCAGGGAAAAGTTTATGTGATCGGCACACCTGCAGAAGAAGAAAACGGAGCCAAGGTGGGTATGGCCGATCAGGGAATTTTTGACCATATGTCCCTGGCAATCATGATGCATAGCTGGGCCGGCGGGTATTCTCTGCCTGATATGGATGTTCTGAGCCTGCGCTGCTATGTTGTAGAATTCCACGGACAGGCTGCACATGCTGTAGCTGCTCCCTGGCAGGGCAGAAGTGCTCTTGCCGCAGCAAGAAAATTCCTGGATCTGATCGATGCCAGACGAGAATGTTTCACCCCTGATATCCACGTAAATGCTGTGATCCAGGACGGCGGAAAAGCCCCTAATATCATCCCTGACTATGCAAAGATTCGGATGGAATTCCGTACAGACTCAATGGCAAAGCTGCTTCAGGTAGATGAAATGATCAAAAAATGTGCCAACGCGGCAGCTATGGCATTAGATTGTACTGTTTCTTTGGAGTTTGGCCTGTCAGATTTTGCGGATATGGTCCGTGTGGAGCCTTTGGAAAAAAGTATCTCAGAATATCTGTCAGATTTCGGTCATAAGGTGGGTGATGTTTCCCCGGCAACCGGTTCTTCTGACATGGGAAATGTCAGCTACCGCTGCCCTGCCATACAGCCACTTTTATCCATCACGGACGACAACCTTGCCCTGCATACCACTGCATTCCGAGACGCTACTTTAAAGCCGCAGGCACATGAATCAATCGCCTGCGGAGCCGCCTCTATGACTGCCCTTGCGCTTAAAATATTAAATGATGCCGATTACCGCAGTAATGTTCATCATTCCTGGGAAACTTCTTTGAAAAAGAAAGAAAATATGTAAATCAGGGGGGATTTGTTATGAATAAAAAAACATCCACAGAAAAGAAAAAATTTGAACTGCCTCATATATTTGTACTTTTGTGTCTTATAATCGTTGTCTGTGCTGTCGCAACTTGGATCCTCCCTGCCGGAGAATTTGACCGTACAGTAAACGAAGCCGGAACTGAAGTGGTTGTGCCCGGCACTTACCACACCGTAGAAGCCTCTCCTGTAGGTCCTTTTGAAACGGTTAAATCCATCTATTTTGGCATGCTCAACGGCGGCGGTGTTATTTTCTTTGTATTTATCGCTTATGCCTCCATCGGACTTATGATCTCAACAGGAGCTTTCAACGGTCTTGTTGCCGGCCTTCTGAAGATTCTCAAAGGAAAAACGCGTGCCATTATCATCCCTATCTTCATCACTGTACTGGGTATCGCCTCATCTACCATAGGAGTATTCGAGGAAGCTTTCCCCTTTATTCCCATCTTTGTAGGCATCTCCATTGCCATGGGATATGATGCCATTGTGGGGCTGGCTATTGTGGCTCTGGGGACAGGTCTTGGATACAGCGGCGCTGTTATGAATCCGTTTACGGTCGGCACAGCCCAGAGCATCGCTGGACTTCCGCAGATGTCCGGTGCGGGATTCCGTATTGTCAGTCACTTTCTCATGATAATCGTAGCTTCTATTTTCACCATTCGATATGCCTTGAAGATTCAGGCAGACCCATCCAAAAGCCTTGTCCGCGGCGATGACTTTAGCCATATGACTATGAATCCGGAGGACATTGAAAAACATCCTTTTGGTATCCGCGAAAAACTGGTCCTGGGTGTTCTTGGCGTAGGAATTGTTGTTATTGTGTGGGGCACAAAATACAAAGGCTGGTATTTTGAAGATTTAAGCGGTGTATTTCTGATCATGGGTATTATTAGCTCCATCATCATGGGCTGGGGGCCTAACACCATTGCAAAGAAAATTGCCCAAAGCTTCTCTGATATTGCTGTGGCCTGTATGATGATCGGAATTGCAAGAGGTATTCTGGTGGTAATGCAGGACGGTCATATCATAGATACTGTGGTTTACGGGCTCTCCATCCCTCTGTCCAAGCTCCCGGGATGGCTGTCAGGTGAAGCTATGCTATTAGTACAAAGTCTCCTGAACTTCCTGATCCCATCAGGTTCCGGGCAGGCAGTGACCAGTATTCCCATCATGGCTCCCCTTGCAGATCTGTGCGGCATCTCCCGTCAGGTGGCTGTTCTTGCCTTCCAGTTCGGCGACGGCTTGTCAAATATTCTGTGGCCAACTGCCATGGCCCCTATCATGTGCGGGATTGCGGGAGTCAAAATGGAAAAATGGTGGAAATTCCTGGTTCCAGTCTTCCTGGTTCTGCTTCTTACACAGGCAGTTCTCATTGCCGCTGCTACTTTTATCATGTAGCAGGATAAAAAGAAACATTTTAAAAGGCAATCGGCTTTTTATGTGCGGGAATAATGGATTATTTGTGAATCATTCGTTTTAAAAACACATAAGAAATGCAGGTGTGGTGCTGTCTGTTCTGCGGTTCTATCTTGCATTTGGATAACAACACATCATAGTTATTTATAAAATATCTGGGTAATCTTTATATAAAAAAGAATACCCAGATGTTTTTATAAAGCAAGTTTGATTGATCTGCTCATGATTCTGAAAGATGCTTTCTGCATGTATATATACATTACTGTGATTCTGTATTTCCATATATTACATTGCTGCATACCCATATTTTATGGTTACTGCATTTCCGTATTTTGTATCGCCGACTTTCTGTATTTTGTATTACAACATTTCCATATTTTGTATTGGTACATTTCCGTATTTTGCATTGCTACATTTCTGTATTTTACATTGCTACATTTCCGTATTTTGCATTGCTACATTTCCATATTTTGCATTGCTACATTACTGTATTTGCATTGCTACATTTCTGTATTTGCATTGCTACATTTCTGTATTTGCATTTCCGCATATCACTACTGGACTATATGTATTTCAATAATCCAACTTCAGATGATAAACATTTACCGGCCTTCCTTTATTCCCATTACGTTTCTGCTGAATGATAGCGGCAAATCCGTATTTTTCCAGATTAGAAAGAAATTTGTTGGCAGTTCTGAGGGAAATCTGCAGGGAATCCATCAAATCCTGAGAAGTAATCTCATTGGTTCCTAAAGACTGCATCACACCGATAATTTTTAAGATAGTCTCTGAAGACAGTTTCACCTGATTGGCAATTTGATTGACATATCCCTCCTGAACACTGATCACTTTTCCCGCTCCCTGTGTATTTAAAATGGTCAGTGTATCCTTTTCATCCACAAGAAAACTACCGTCGCCCATCTCTTTTACATTTCTCCCATAATGGCTGGCATCGATGGCATTTAATCTGGCCTGATAAATACTGCTTCCAATACCATATCCGATATAACCGGAAAAACCCATCTCTTTTTTAAGCCTGCTCTGTAACGGACAGCAGGTAAAACCCTTTGTCAGGGTCTTTAAAAATTCATAGTCTGTAAAAAACTCTACATCCATATAATTTTCTTTCAGGATCATCTTGTTGTAGTATTGTCTGTTGAACTGCTGTGCTGCCTCCATGACTTTCTTCTGAAACTCTCCAAATTCCTCACCCTTTTGTTTTCTCATCTCTTCCATATCGATATGTATCACTGCTGCCAGATTATTTTTCATATGGTTCAGTGAAATGTTATTCTTGATTCCGTCTATAATCTGACAAAAAGCCTGGGCGTTTGGATATACATAAAAGCATTCCACATCAAAATTTTTCAGAGATTCTACCACGCTGTAAAAATATGTGATAATAATATCAAACTTATTCTTCTTACACTGTTCCAGATAGAATTTGTTGATATCTGCCTCTTCTTTATTAATCTGGGAAATGCTCTCCCTGCTCTCCCAGCGGGCCTCGTAGATATGAACTGCGTCAGCGAACCGGTCGGTCATGATCAATTCTTCCAGATTCTCTTCACTTTTCAAAAAATCCATCCCAACTCTGGATAACTGCTGGTTTTTTACTGACACCATTTTCTGGATAAGGATCCTGTATGTATTCTCTATGTCTATTGGCGAATAACCGATCACCGCATCTCTGCCCATTTCACCAAGGGTCTGGATTGCATGATACGGGATAATTCCACTCACATAAAAACCGTCGTAATCTCCTTTTACTGTGAGAAAGATGTCTTTCATTTCATCCAGTGTCTTATACGGTAAAAAAGTCAGACTGGTGTCTGCAGGCATGAATTTTTCCCATTGTTCTACATATTTTCGGTAATGCTCCTTTAGCAGCAGCGCGATTTTGTATTCCATGAAACCTCCTGTCCCTGCTGCGTTTTGGGTATGCAGGGCGTTTTGTTAGTTTCATTATACAGGTGAGGAGGGGGTTCGTAAAGGTGTTGTCTTGAGATTCTGTAAACTGTCTTTCAGATTTGTAGTGATAGTATATAAGTATGGTAACTTATCTCCCGCGTCTACCAGGATCATCCCATCTGTCGGTATGAGTCCTAACTTCCTTCGTTCTGCCTGCCCATATCCAGGGTGTCAGCTTAGCTCCTTTACAGGGTCTTGCCCTCTGGTAATTATTCCTGCCGACTACTAGCTCATTCTTTGTATTAAGTCTTACCGACCTGAGCTGTATGTTTCCCGAACCGGCACCTTGCGGTGGACGTTTTCCCTGTCCGTTCTTCATACGTTTCAGCTTTCCTGTTATAGCTTAATTCAACCTTCAGTTCTTCCTCTTAAAAGCTCAATTCAACTGCAACAGTCCATTTCCCTTTATCTGTGCTGCTGTTATGCCGCCTGCATCTGCGGCCTGCGGATGTCTCCCAACAGCTTCTTGCCATCACAATCCACGCCTTTTGTTAGTATCGTATAAAAAATCCGTATGACCTTACAGGCCACTGCCACTACTGACTGCATCTTCTTCAACGGATTTTCGCTCCGTGTCAGGTAGTACTCGTGGATCTGCCTGAAGTCCGCATTTACTGGATTACCTGTTTGGCTGTTATAGCGTCCTGTTTGCTGCCGATTATTCCGATAAGGAAGTAAATAGACCCAGGGAACCTCCCCCTAAGTCCTCTCTCTGAACTGTACGTGAACCTCTCAGCTCATACAGCTCCCATCATCCAGCCGATGGCAATATCCCAAATTTCCAGTGTGCAAACAAGTTTCTGTCACGCTTTGCTACCTCTCCAAGCCTATGTTCTGCTCTTCCCCTTGCCTGGCTTCAGCTGTAGTTTCCATCCCCTTACTTCTTTTCGGATGGATTTCTTTGCCTTTTCACTGATTGCCGGCAGAAAGTTCGTGAAGAACTTCCCGTATCTGTTCTTTGCATGTCTGAGGCGGAACGTATATCCGAGAAAATCAAATGATGTATTCTCGTGACTTCCTCTGCAGTCATCATCTTTGCAGTATACAATCCTTGTCTTTTCCAGATTCAGCTCCAGTCCATATTCATGGAATCTTTGTTCCAGTCTCCGCTTGAGATATTTTGCCTGTTTCAGTGACACGCAGTGTGCGATTCCATCATCGGCATATCTCGCCCACGGTATCGTCGGAAATTCCTTTTCCATGTGATCATCAAACACATAGTGTAAGAACAGATTTGCAAGTACCGGACTAATCACACCGCCCTGCGGTGTGCCGGATGTCCTTTCTACAATGGTACCATCTTCCATTTGGAATGGTGCCCTCGGCCATCTTTCGATATATAGAAGTATCCATTTCTCCTGTATATGCCTCTTTACCATTTCCATTAGATAGTCATGTCTGATGTTATCAAACAACCCCCCGGATATCAAACTCTAATACCCAGTCTTTTCTCCAGCACCTCATCCTTGTGACTTCCAGTGCCTATATGGCTGACTTGTTCGGACGGTATCCGTAAGAATCTTCATAAAAGATTGGCTCCACATTTGGCTCAAAATACAGCTTTGCTACCATCTGGACGATTCTGTCCTCCACGGTTGGTATTCCCAGGATTCTGGTTCCTCCATTTTTCTTCGGTATTGCTACCGCTTTTACAGGTTGTGGAAAATAGGTGCCGGACGACATCCTGTTCCATATCTTATAAAGATTATTGTTGAGTCTCATTTCAAAATCTTCTATGGATTGTTCATCCACACCGTAAGTTCCCTTGTTTGCTTTAACTTTTTAGTAGGCAGCTATCACTGCTTTCTTTGAAATACTGTATGGCTTTGCTTCTTGCATAAGTTCCTCCTCCTTTCAAAGTTGACTTATCCTTAAAGCTGGATAATTCAGGCTCTTCGCTCCGTCCCCATTACAGGGATTTCCTCACTACTACAGCCGATCTGCCCCCATGGCTGCATCGGTACTCTTATCTTACAGTTCTTCCGCTTGATATACTCTCTTAGCATCAGCCCGTGGGTTCCCACGTTCCGTACAGACGCCTGTGTAAAGTTCATGCCGCCTTTATGCCGCCCACCGCCTGGTCGGTAAACAGGTTTCCTCCAGACTTGTCCCGGATTAACGATTCCTCCCCGGTTTTGATGGAATCTCTACGCTTTCGACATTTCCGTAAGCGGTTCACATGTTCATTCATCTCCTTTACACATACCTGACAGTTAGAACTGCCTTTTCCCTAACGCTCAATACCATGGCTTTTGTCCACATCACCTTAGGATGGTTTGGAACCTCCACCTGTATGGCGGTTCCAGCGGGCCCTCCGCCATCATCTGTACAGCATAGCTGTCCTCAAGCAGCTACGCTGCTTGGACACGCCTTCGTGGCGCACAATCGTCCGCATACCTCTGGTAGAAAATCCTTCTGAATGAAGGATCTATTGGCTGGGAGCAGGACATAGTTACCTGTTGGTTGCGCAACGCTTTGAGTTCTTTTAGTTTTTTATTTCTCTCTCTGGAATCTTTTGCAAGCCCGGAGATGAATTTTCTCAACCGTTGTTCTTTATTCTGGACAGAAATGTACTCTTTGGACAGCTGTCGTTTTGTCCCTTTATCAAAGGAGGTTTTGTATGTCGCCATAAAACAATCAAGTTCGTTTAGGTAAATATTAGCAAGAATAGGACTGATAATTGAACCTTGGTGCAGTCCTCTGCCTGGTCTGTGTAATTGTCCTTTTTCCAGGTGCCCGGCTCTTAGAAATTTCCAGATTAGGCTGATAAAGGATTCTTCCTTTATTCTTCTTCGGAGAATGCTTATCAATACATGATGGTCTACCATATCAAAATAGGAATGGATATCCCCTTCGGTAAACCATCTGACCCCGGTGAAGTTAATTTTTATCTGGCTAAGAGCGGTCTGACAGCTTCGGTTTGGTCGGAAGCCATGGGAGGTATCAGTGAATGTATCTTCGTAGATACTTTCCAGAATCATTTTCATAATCTGCTGTACCAGTTTATCATCGCTGGATTGAATACCGAGCGGACGGAGTTTCCCATTCTTTTTGGGGATATAGGTACGGCGGGCAGGTTTTGGGAAATAGGAGTGGTCCTTCATGCTGTTGATGACTTTATTGACTCTGACGAGGTTCATGCCGTCAAATGTCTTTCCATCAACACCGGAACTCATGTTACCTGGTTTTGAATACGTCTGCTGGTATGCCAGCAGGTAGAACGCCGGGTTAAATAGATTACGGTATAGGCGTTCATACTGGTATCCTGGTGATTCAGAGTGGGATTTTAAGCTTTTCAATACAGCTTCGGGACTTCTCATGATGTCTCGCACATCCTTCCTTTAGGTATTGAAAATCACAAACTGTCCCCCTTCGCCATGTACAGCGCTTTCCGCTGCCCGGACTACTATGGGGACTCCGTTGCCATGGCGGTATAACTGCTTTAGGCAATCCACATTTCATGCGCATAACATAGCGTGTATCGTTTCAGACAGGATTTTCGTCCGTTTCCGCTTACTGCAGACGGCTGGCAGTGGGTATATATACCGGAACAATACTGGGATTCCGGTATCACTGTCACCCAGCGTTAAAATTACCCTTCGTTGGTGACCCGGTTAAGACTCCTTGGACTGTCCTTCAGGCAGTGTAGCTTTTGTCTTTGTCGATACATTCATCTTGCCGTTCAGCCGCAACTTGGCAATTTCGTTGGCTTACAGCGTTGCTGGCATGCGTTTGTCCCTGTTATGGTTTCCCTTGCAGGTCAGCCGGTTGATGGTGGCATTTTTATACCAATACCTTCTTCTTGCGTGTAGAAGACTTGTTATGTGCCCCATATGTGCGCGCAATAGTGTCCTGTTGGCTCCATTCCGGGAATCACAGCGGTTTTGCCATGCTTTGAATGTAAGGAAACCGGCTTCTGTGTTGCTGAAAGCCAGAGGCTTTTTCGTAAACTCATAGTTTCTCCAGTCAAATGCTCTCACAAAATGTGTCTCACTACCGACATCAATACCAACAATCAAAGTCTTTTCAGTTATAGATGCAATTTTTGCATTCTGTGTATTATAATTCATTTCAGATACCTCTCTGTTTAATAAGATTACTAACCGCTCAAAGTCAGTAATCTTATTTTACACTAAGGTATTTTTTTCTCAACCTTCTTTCTTGGAATTTCCTATATTCGAACTATACAGGAAGCTCCTTTTCTTTCAGCCGCACCATTACTTTGTTTACAGTTTCAGTGTAACTCATGAAATCACACCCTTTCAGTTTTATTGTGATTTCATTATCGCATTTATTTTTTATCCTTATACTTTTTTTGAAAACAGTTTAAAAACAATGCTTTCCTAAAAAGATGAGGATAAAAATATCGTGAGGATAATCCGGTGCATAAGTAAACGTGTTGGAAGCCGGAAATTTCATTGAGCATGACGTATAATCTCCAGCGTTCTGGATACCAGTTCTGATGATGAGTTTTCGTTCACACAGAACTCGATCTCATTTATTTTAATGATCATCTGAGTTTCAAATGCAGAGGCTCCTTTTTCCATTATTTTGAATGGTGTCTGTTCTGATATCAAAGTAGAAAGTTCTACAAAACCAGCCTGTTTTAAAGCTGCTTCTTTTACTTTACGCAACCAATAGTAGTAGGCATCTCTGGATAACCCGTACTGTTCACAATAAATATCAACTTTCTGGCCACTGGCTTTGCAGTCTTTTATAATTACAGCCCATTCGTTCAATCGGATTTGTCTGGTGGCTAACTTGGCATTCATGATCAGTACCTCCTGTGGTGTTTTTCGTAAAAAGTGTGAAACACACTTTTTACACTCTACACACCATTATCCCAGATTTTAAAGATACCAGGAAGTTGACTAGTTATTTACCATTTACGACAATGATGTCCGGGGTAATTGACTGAACTGTAGTCATTATATTCGTATACGGTCTATTATGAATGTCAGACAGCAGAACGATTCTCAGTCCTTTGTTACTGCCCAGCTTATATTTCCTAATTTTCAAATCTCAATCCTCCGTCTGCCCTCTATGGCTATCTTGTAGGCACACTTCATTTTACCCTACAATAGTATACATAGCCAGTCATATATCGATTCTAATTATCTTCTGCCCATGGTTCTTTTTCCCGAGCTGTGTTTGACACGACTGCTCTTTCTCTCCCTTTGCCATTTTCGATGCCTTTATCACCCCAAACCTCACAAACACCGGATACAGATACGAAGCCCCAAAGCATCCCAGCTTCTTTGCCCCCGTATCCTCACCGCCCATCGTCACAGCCTTCTCAAACGCCAACCCCACTGTGGCTCTCGTAATGCTCTTTTCCTTCCTGTCCACGAACAGTTCATTCCCTTTGATGCGGTATGTGAATTTAAGATTTTTGGAAGTGTAGAACGGATATCCGGCAAAAAGCCCCAGCGAAGTCCATAATGCTTCCATAGTCATATTACTTTGCAGCATCTCCACGGCCTACTTCCGTTCCCGGTATTTCCTGATCCGCTCCGCAGTCGCAGAAATCTCATCTGCCTTATAAGGAATCTTCAAGTATGGAAGATAGGAATGCACAAAAGCCCTCGACAGTCCTGTGAGCAGCGTGATTTCTTCTATTGGTCTTCCACCCTTATAGAGTTCATTTACTTCTTCTGCAATTTCTGACTCATATACCCTTGCTGTAACGAACAGCTTACGAACCTTAAGCGGAGCCATATCAAACGCCTCGCCAATCTGACGCAGAGTCTGTCCCCGCATGTAGAGTTCTGAGACTGCCGTACACAGTTCAGTCAAAATTTTCTCTGGGTCATAGCCCGGCTTTTTCTTTGGGTACATATTTTTGTACACTGTCCTCTTCAACCTGTAATGACTAAGTCATAAACGTTTATTATACGTCATAGACACATTCGTTCTTCCAATTTAGGATTTGTTCTGTGCGTTCGATTTATCACACCATCATGCAAATCTGTTTCAATCTATACAGAAAAAACTGGAGCAAGCCGCCAACTGTGGTATTCAATTGGCGGCTTGCTGTAGGCGAATCAAGTTCTCAATCTCTTATATAGATATCCCTGGTATATACTTTCTCCTTCACATTGTCCAGACAGGCATTATACCTGTTTACAATGATAGTATCACTCAATTTATTACACAATCTCAAAAAAAGTATCTGGATTTTCGGGAGAAAATATCTCATTACAAGTCATCACAGTCACAAGATTTTCCGTTTCGCTGAGGTTGATAATGTTATGCGTCCAGCCGGGAATCATGTGGATTGCCTCGATCTTATCGCCGCTGACCTCAAATTCCACAGTTTCGCCTGTATTGATATTACGTTCTTGAATCAAGCCATGTCCGGCTACCACGATGAACAGCTCCCACTTCGAGTTATGCCAATGCTGTCCTTTTGTAATCCCCGGATGGCTGATGTTGATGCTGACCTGGCCGCAATCTTCTGTGTGAACAAGTTCAGTGAAACTGCCACGGTCGTCTACGTTCATTTTTAAAGCGTATTTGAATTTATCCGTGGGAAGATAGGAGAGGTATAGACTGTAAAGTTTCTTCGCAAAGGAGCCTTCCGGCATTTTCGGCATCATGAGCGTAGTCGGCTGCTCTTTGAACTGCATCAGTAAATCTACAATCTCACCAAGTGTAACCTTGTGAGTCACAGGAACATAGCAATACCGACCATTTTCATCCGCAACAGTTTCCACACCATCAAATTCGCAGTGTGCTTCCTTGCCTTCCAGAAGATCATACATACCCTCTACAAGGTCATCGATGTAGAGTAGTTGCAGTTCGACATTTCTGTCGTTGACTGTGAACTCTTCATCGTTTGCCACCGCCCAGCAGAAGGTAGACACAGCCGAGTTGTACTTCGGTCGGGAGTGGCCCATGAGGTTCGGAAAACGATAGACTGCAACCTTGGCGCCTGTCTCATTGGCGTAGTCAAAGAACAGTTCTTCTCCCGCTTTCTTAGAGCGACCATATTCAGAATTACCAAAACGCCCAGAAAGCGTTGCCTGAATAGACGAAGAAAGCATGATTGTTGCCTTGTTCTCGTATTTTTTCAGATTGTTAAGCAAATCAGAAGCAAAACCGAAATTGCCTTTCATGAAGTCTTCAGGATTATCAGGACGATTCACACCTGCAAGGTTGAACACAAAGTCTGCTTCCCGGCAGTATACATCCAACTCTTCAGCAGTGGAATTAATATCATACTCGTAGATTTCTTCAATCTTGATATTCGGTCTTGTTCTGTTCTTGTTGTCTCTAATATTTTTCAAATTGTTCACAAGGGCGGTTCCCACCATGCCCCTGGCGCCTGTCACTAATATATTCATTTACTTCTCCTGCCTGCTATTCTTTTCTCCAAACCATCTTGTTGACCACGCCTGTGTAGCTCTGGATGATCTTGACCACCTTTGTGCTTACATTTTCCTCGATATAATCCGGTACAGTGATGCCATAATCCCCCTCCCTATTCATCTCCACAGCAGTATATACAGACTGCAGCAGCCCCTTTTCGTCAATACCTGAAAGGATAAAGCAGGCCTTATCCAGTGCTTCGGGACGCTCTGTGGAAGTACGAATACACACTGCCGGGAACGGATGCCCGATGCTTGTGAAAAAGCTGCTCTCTTCCGGCAGCGTACCGCTGTCAGACACCACCGCAAACGCATTCATCTGCAGACAGTTGTAATCATGAAAGCCCAGCGGCTCATGCTGAATCACACGTTTGTCCAACTGAAAACCGCTTGACGCAAGACGGTTTCTGCTTCTTGGATGGCAGGAGTACAGGATTGGCATATCGTATTTCTCAGCCATCTTATTAATCGCTGTAAACAGGCTGGTGAAGTTCTTTTCGGTGTCAATATTCTCCTCACGGTGCACAGACAGAAGGATATATTTACCCTTTTCCAACCCGAGACGGGCATGAATATCGGACGCTTCGATTTCCACCAGATTGTTGTGCAGCACCTCCGCCATAGGAGAACCCGTCACGTAGGTTCTTTCCTTCGGTAGACCACAGTCAGCCAGATACCGGCGTGCATGTTCGGAGTATGCCATGTTTACATCGGAGATAATGTCCACGATACGACGGTTTGTCTCTTCCGGAAGGCACTCATCCTTACAGCGGTTTCCGGCTTCCATGTGGAAGATCGGAATATGCAGACGCTTTGCCCCGATGATGGAAAGGCAGCTGTTGGTGTCACCAAGAACGAGGACAGCATCGGGCTTGATAGCAGCCATCAGCTTGTAGCTCTGTGCAATGATGTTGCCGCAGGTTTCACCGAGGTCTTCCCCGACTGCGTTCAGATACACATCCGGATTGGCAAGCTTCAGGTCTCTAAAAAATACGCCGTTCAGGTTGTAGTCGTAATTCTGACCTGTGTGGGCGAGAATCACGTCAAAATATATACGAGTTTTGTTAATCACAGCGGCAAGACGGATGATCTCCGGCCGTGTGCCAACGATGATCAGCAGTTTCAGTTTGCCGTTGTCTTGAAAATGAATATCTGTAAAATCATTTATTAGATTCATATAATATCTCCTCTCGCTTAATATGAACATCAATTTCATCAAGCAGTTCAGTACTTTCGGGCAAGACAGCTTTTCTAAAAAACAACGCATTTGTTCCATTCAACTCTATGAATATATTTCGATTTTTAAATACAGTAACTGTTGTAGGATATTCAAAATATGTCAAATTCAAATCGGAACTTTTCCATGTAGAAGCTTTTCTCGGAATTAGCGAATAGGTTGATATTCGCTCTTTATACAGAGAGTTGTATAAAATTGTATGTACATAGATTTCATCAGGTGGAAACCGATGTTTCATGTATCGGTTAAAATGTAAATTTGAGTCGTATACCGAAAGCACATACTCTGCACATTCGGCTGTCAAAGCAAACTGTGCCCATCCTTTATATACATCCCAACACTCCGTACCGTCCTTGAAAAAAGGGCTGCGATACTTAATCTTAAGTTTTGTATTGAAAATGCCCAATGCTCTAACAATTAGTTTATCATACATTCTTCCTTTATGATCCTGATACCAATATCCGCAACATTTCATATAATCACGTGGCTTTTTGGAAATCGATATATTTTTTGCTTTGCAGAACTCCTCTGATTTATGTTTCTGGAAAAAAGCATGAATATATGCTGGAGAATGTAGTGGATAATCTTTTCCTTGAAGCAAAACAATACGATCAAACTTCTTTCCATTCGACAATACAGCTCTTATTAATTCCATAGTTGCAATTATAGAATTAAAACCACCCCAATAATTTTCAATTCTATTATCTATAAAAACAACATTGGTCAGCTCCGCAGTTGCGTTCAAAAAAGGTTTTATATCCACCTTTTTATCGACATGAACAAAGAGCTTGTCTTCTCCATACATTAAAACCTGTGCTACCCGACGCAGTAGTTCAGGTTGATCATGGCAGATTACAATATATGCAAGCCTGTCTGTCTGTCTGTCTGTCTGTCTGTCTGTCTGTCTGTCTGTCTGTCTGTCTGTCTG